>Ga0116231_10008134_pt1 | contig 18591 bp, 18 predicted proteins | sample S1TSphgellanicum_2_FD_89695 | JGI IMG/M metagenome (GOLD analysis project Ga0116231, IMG submission 89695) | Host-associated microbial communities from peat moss isolated from Minnesota, USA - S1T2_Fd - Sphagnum magellanicum MG | ecosystem: Host-associated > Plants > Peat moss > Unclassified...
AAAAAATTCAAGTTGTTTTTTTTTAAAAAACATATTTGTTGTTTATCATAAAGTTTTCTTAAGCAATTTTTAGGTAAATTTTTTTTTTTTTTTTTTTGGGGGGTCTTGGTCTTCACATGTGTGTAAGAGACCTACCAAAATCTAGTCTGACCACCTTTTTCAATCTTTGGACTCAACAGTGGCTTCCATTTTCACAAGAAGGAAGGTGACTTCTTCTCTTCTGTTGTCTTTGCACAAGAGTAGGAGATTGACCCCCAACTTGAGTCTTGTGAAGCAAAATGACCGATCCCAATATCCATTTTTCCAAAGGGCTGGTTAGGGATTCAAAAGCCCCTGAGCTCAAATGGTTTTTGGGGGAAGCCCAGTTTAGTTCTTACACCATGCAAAAATTGCACATTCCCCGAAAATAAAATAAAATAAAAATAAAAATATATTGGGTTGGTAATGGGACTTGTTCATTGGCCTACACAAAATGCTTCAAACTTTGGATACTCTCATTGGAGTCTCAAGATAGAATTGGTCTAGCTTTTTCCATATTCCCAACATATGTAGGCTAAATGAGTAGGACTTTGGGCAAGGAACATGGGACTAAAAGTGGGGCAATTGGAACAACATGAAAGGGATATGGGAACTTTGGGAACAACATGGAAAACATGTGACAAAACATATGGGATGTAATTAAGAAAGACATTTAAAGACACATGGGAATTGTGGGGACATACCACAATTGATATAGTATTTCACATTTGGGCAAAAACATATGAGGTTAAAACCAAGGAACACGTGTGAGAGACACATGGGAACTGTGGGAACGACATAAGAAACATTTGACAAAGCTTATGGGATGAAGTAAAAAAGAACATATGAGGGAAAAGTTTGGAACATCATTGAGAAAAGCATTGGGAAAGTTATAGGGACCATTTTGGGGGCAGCAAAACCCTTGAACCCATAAAAGAAGGGGAAAAAAACTGGGCCTGTTGTTCTACTCATACTGGCTCATCTCATTGGATGCCAAGAAAAATATATTTCCCCTAACATTATTGTTCAGAACACCTTTTTGCCTAGGGGAGTTTGATAGGTGCTACCTACTATGGAGACTATCCATAATCTTGTGCATTTTTTGATTGTTGGGAATTTTTCAGGAAAGTGAAGGCAGACAGTGGTCAATCATAGGTTTCCTCTATTAGTAAGTATTTTTAAAAATTCTGTAATGAATCAGCAACAGATTACCATCAGATCACCTCTTGTGTTGTGTCACTATGCAGTTCTCAGCCAGTTGGAAGTCAAAAAGCACTGCAAGCAATGTCATAGACTCATCCACAATCTGCCACCAGACAGACAAGCCACCCAACCACATTTGGAAAAGAAACCCATGCGGATGTATAGGTACACATTGAACTTCTTGTTTGCAGTGCAAAGAAAGAAAGGAAAAAAAATTAAAAAGAAACTTATGGTGGGGGCGGGGGGGAGAGAGGAGGAAAGTTACAATGAAGAGCAGACTTTGCTATAAATGAATGAATGGCACCAAAAAAAGAAGTACCAAAGGGTGGTCCCAACTAGCTATAAACACCCCCGCCCAAAAAGAAAAGAGCTGTCAGAAGTGGCACCCAAATTTAAACAGGCAGATTAGATTGGACTCTGATGAGTCCAGCTTTAGAGTCAAAATGATTTTCTCCAGGCTCCAGACAAGCTGCATTATGAGAAAGTTGATCTTTGTTTATAGTTCTACAAAAAGAAAGTGGTGAAATCTCTTCCTATCTCCTCCCTTTTGGAAGCTGTATATTGCAATGTTGGTTTCTCTAAGGAAAACGTGTGTATTAGAAGAAGATGCACATGGCATAAATCCTGGTTGCACCCTGGTTACACCCAGGTTGTCCTGGATTATGCGACTCAGCATCCATGAGAAACATGACTCAGTTGTGGATGAGTACCCTATCCAGTAAACCCTTCTACTTCCACCTCACAGTAGCTAAATAACTACTTAGGACCCACAGTGAACCAGCACCCACCAGTGCACCAATGATGGATGAATGGTAAGTGGTCAGGAAACAGTTTTCTGTTGAGCTCAAGTTCCCTAGCTAAACCATGGTGGTTAGCTCAATTGCGGTTTTTTTTAATACCTACCTACCAACAACTCACAAGGAGGTTGTTAGTAGGTAGGTAGTAAAAATAGCCTCAGCTATTACCTAGTACTTACCTATTTTCCTACCTATCTACCTATATGTGAGACCTATTTCTTACAAAATGGGTTACCAAGGTGAAACCAAATGTTAACTTAGTTCAGGTTCATCCACAACTGAGTAGCAACAGGCTTCCAGTGGATGGTGGGCAGGTGGGTGCTGGTTGACTGCAGCCCTACTTAGGTAAATTGTATCATATGTAAGTAGGTAACTAATGTAAGTTAATAAGTACCTATGCCAGTGGGTAAGTATTGTAAGTAACTAGGCAGGTAATATACATGGTTACTAACTAGGTAAGTAAGTAAGTAAGGCCACTTGGTGGGTACTTTGTAAGCAGATGCATGTGGATGGTTAACCACAGTGGGTAGCTATTGGACAGGAATACAATGAAAGATTGTTTCCTGTTCACACATCATCCATCCTGCATGGTGGTGGACTTAGGAGAAGGTGTTATCTTTCAAACCTTCTGAGAGTTTTTGATTACCTCTGCTGGTGCAATATCCAGGCTCCCATGTATCTCAAGTTGTGAAAGATTCTCAAGACTTTCCTGAACCTATGTACCTACAACTGAGAATGGGCACTTCTTTGGTGAATTTTGATTGATTTATTTATTTTACAAAACACGATTCGGCAGTTTCAAATTTAATTTTCCAGAATTTCAACAGTTGAGAAATAAGCCTGCAAAGTACACTCCTTGTGTCGTGTGTGTAGGTAATAGTAACCCAATGGTTGAGAGAGGAGTTCAATTCTCAACAATTTCAGCAAATGTCAATAAAATTTTCTCTCTTTTTTTGGCTACATCTTTTGTGAATTATTTTGTGGCAAAAATCAGTTGTGGGTACGGTATACATAACTGAAGCTGTTGTTTTTGGCAATCTCTATCCATTCCTTTGACCTCTATACATGCATTAGTCTACTCGTATCATGTCTCAACTTCCCAAGGACATAGATACATTGCAAGTACCAAGCAATCTTTACCAAATACCAACTTGGTGGCAGCAAGTTTTAGGGTTATAACAGACTTCCAACGGATGGATGATTTTTCCCTCCTTCTACAGGAACCCTAAATTTCAAAACCCTAAATTGGTTCCGAGAAGCAGGACATCCTCGGCCCTCTCTCTTCCTCCCATGAAATGGACAAAAGCTTCACAAGTCTGCGTCGGGTTCCTTTCCAAGCACTCAAAAGAAAGCTTGCTGCTGCCTGCAGAGGTCATTCACAAACCATGAACAAATAGTGTGTTTGACTTTCTGAATCCGCTGACGAAAATTGCAGGAATCATAACTCCGTTTCTAACTCGCTATCAGTAGACGAGAGAGAATTCAATTGACGTTTCTAATCCAGACGGGCCAGGGGTGATAAGTCAATTCGACGACTCCCCTCGACTTTCTAACAAATTCGCAGAAGAAAGAAATTCCAATTCCTACTCTCTGTAAGTATTAATACGCTAATTCAAAATACCTTCAAAAACAAAAAATCGAAATCCTGAGCTGCAGGAGCTCGTAATGGGCTGTGTTCTCTTCTTCTTCTTCTTCTTCTTCTTCTTCTTCTTCCCTGAAAGCACAAAACATGCAGGAAAAATAAAATAAAATAGAGAAACAGGAGACGTCGAAACATATTCCAATCTCACAACCATCAGAACCTAGTTGCAAACTCAGAACAGACGAAATTAACACCGACGTCAGCACAGAAAGCATTCTCCAGACAAGATTCAAGTCAAATTCGACAGCCCACACTCTTCCCATTCATTCAGTCATCCCCACACCCAAAATCCGAATCACAGCTCAAATTTTCCTTTTTCTTTAAACCTGCAGCATCATGAAACCACATTTTTTATTTTCGTCTCACCGTCCACTACGATCCGCCTCCAGCACCTCAGCCACCGAAATCGGCAACTGATGTCCAACAAATTGACGTACTAAAATCCGCACGCGCGTCTCTCTTCAATCTCTCGCGCGCTCGCGCACAAGGCCCCCAACACACACACCATGGACGTATTCATACATAAACGTGTACACATACGCATCAATATACATAAAAGATACGACATATGTCCTCTCTCTACAAGTCCAGGGTATTTTTTTTTTCCAAATTCGCCAAATAGTCCACTGGCGAGGATTCCCATCATTAATTAGCATTAAATGGCGATTCTCCTCGGTGGGCTGTAGCATTTTTACAAAAGTGCTGCTACAATGTGGCAACCTAGGAAGTGCCGAGGTCTAGATGTGGTTAATTTAATTATTTTTATTTCAAGAAATGATGAAAAAAATCTTTAAAAACCACAATTTTCCTTCATTTTTGTTCACCAAGTTCCAAAAAGTCAAAACAAAAAAAGCCGCTTACAAGTGATGTTTGGTACAAACTCATTTGCAAAAGGTATAGCTGAAAAAGAGGAATTTTTTAATTGATAGTTGTTGAAATTGTTGAGAATCAAACTCCCAACTTGTGTAAAATTGTTTATAGTTTCAACCATTGGGTTACTATTACACATATACAGGGTGTATTTTGCATTCTTATTACTCAATTGTTGAAATTCTTAAAAGATAAAATTGAAATTGCTGTACCTTGTTTTTACAAGTACATAAATTCTTGGCAAAGAAGTGTTGATTGCCAGTGGGCACAGCACAATCGCCAACAAAATTCCAACAAATTCATGTACTAAAATCTACATGTGGTTTTGCGGTGCGTAGACAAAAGTGTAGAAGAAAATTTAAAGTTTTGTACTTCATTTCTGGTTTATAGCCAGATTTGGCTAAATCTTCCTAGGGGTGATTGCCACTTTTTCTGTATCTTCCTATGGATGATAGTCACTTTGGCTACAAACAAAAATTCCTTCAAAAAAAAACACAGAGATTCAATATACACAAAGGAAACGACGTATGTGGTCGGTGGACTGCATGAGTGGACCCATATTTGACCAAACGTTCTGAATAGGAAAAGAGACGAACTACAAAAGCCCAGCCCAAACCACCGGTTTGTCCAAAGGTCGTCCACGTGTTAGTTTCCCAGTGGCTCCTACTTGTGGCCCGGAAAATTCCGGCGCAGTAGGCTGCTGGTCGGAGCCGCCAACGCTAATGAGAACACGTACAAATACCAAAGCAAACCAGCAGCCGTGCGCCATGTGTTGCGATTGCTGTTTCGAAGCAAACAAAGCAAGTGTTGCTCGGAAGAAGAAAACGACGGCGAAGAAGGCCGCGGCCCACAAATCATTGTCTTGCCAAGAATAACATTAAACAAACATCTAGGGTTCCGACGAGATCGTTTCCTTTCCCTCCTTCCCTGTTTACAAGGAGACAAAGATTTCGGGGCTAAAAAAACAAAAATGAAAATTAAAATAAAACCGTCAACAGCAAAACACCTATTGTAAATAGAATTGGACGGCAACAGTTCAGTTTCTGTATCACCAGAATTTGGAAAAACAATTATCAGATCTACTTTACAATTTTCTTCAGAGGGTACCGTAGTACACGTGAGATTCTTCTCGTCTGAACGGATATGGCCCTGACCAAGTTGTAGTGGAGAACGAGAATGTAGCTGTAACACTTGAACCCGAACAGCTTCATTTCCTCGCTGGACCTATCCTTGCTTGCTGGGGTCCACACTTGTTCTTACTTTAGACATGTGTAGATTGTGTACTAGATTTAGTTTTTGTTATTTTCATGTACGTCATGCTGCTATCGTAGGCAGGTATAGCTATCAACTGCTGTTCTAGCGTCATTTAGTTATGAAGCACCCACCGGCCAGATTTTGTATTTGTTGTTGTTTTCGGAGCAAAATCAAAGTGACAGATAAGAGGAGCTGGTAGTGTAAAGAAGGTCACATATAGACGGAGGGAGGGAGGGAGAGAGAGAGATTTGATGAGGCGGAAATTCAGTGGATGGAAGGGATGTAGCTTGTTTAATTGGTTTTACAGGAGAGTTGCAGGCTCCGAGATGGAGTGCTCTTGAAGTAAAGGGCACAATTTACGAAAAAAAAAGGAATTTCTTAAGTAGCAGGGATCACTCCTGCTCATACCCACTTGAAGAAGCATACGTTGTTGCTTGTTTGCCCATCACCACATGAACATCAATTCTCTCTCAAAAAAAGCAGTTGATGAAAGCTAGGCTTGACAGAGAAACGGTACTAAGGTGCTGCTTAATTGGGAAGCAAATCGGAAAAGAAGAAGTAGCGAGCAGGATCCCAGAAGCTGTGAGCAAACCACAAAGAGCATACTAGCAGCTGTAGTAGTCGTAGTAGTAATAGTGCGTAATTGGGATCGGAGTAAATTGAATTAGGTCTTGGCGTATCTGCACAAGGGGAGCTCGCAACGTCTTGAATTGCAGTGGAAGTGTAGGAAGCTTGGTTTTTCATTGCTGTGCATTTCTTTCTCCTTTGTTGGGCGTATGCCCTCTGACTTGAAATCGTTGCGTCACTCAACAAAACGATCAGTACCTAGGTTGAAGCAATCTTGTTTTGGAAATCTGCAGATAATTACTAATTGCACACAGTTCTCATGTGGTCAGTGAATTTTGGTCTTTTGAAGGTGCTGTTGGGGTGCTGTTTGACGAAGTTGAGAGAGATCGCCAAGAGAGAAGAAGGTGATAAATTGCTCATGTGCTAATCATAGAGAGAATAGGATGAAGCCCCTCAAGGGAGGAGGCTAAAATCACTGCGCCTCTCATCACGAGAAGAGCCAGCGAGCGAGAGAGAGAGAGAGAGAGAGAGAGAGAGAGAGCGAGGAGGCTGAAGGGGAGAGGGGTACCACAGCAGATTTGTTCGAAGGCGTGCAGGAACTAATTATGCAGATTCTGTGTAGGCAAGCAGCAGTAAGATTAAGCAAACTGGAACCAAGTGAATCCCCGCCCGATTCGAGCAGCTACGGTAGCCCGCCGGTGAGCCGGATAACGTCGAGGCTGCCGAATCCACTCTCTGAAGTATCGCTCGTGGTGTCTGCCTTAGTTCAGCCTTCGGCGACGCTGCCTGCTCCCGGCTCAGCAGCAGCACCAACAGATTACAGGTACGAGGCGGCCAGCTCAAGCCACCGTGCCCCGGATGATATCTATCAGCAATACGGGGATATTAGGAGAGGAGGAGGAGGAGGAGGAGAGCTGGGAGACCCAACGGTGGGCCAGAAACGATATCGAGCAGAGGAGCAAGAAAGAGACGGAGAAGAAGAGTACAGGGAACTACTGTGGAGTACACTGCAGTGGATCGACCCTGAGAGTTCAAGTGCTGCTGCATGGCAGACGGTAGCTGAGGCAGAAGCCAGTAGGCGTCGCACGGACACGACGAGCATGATGATCGAAGGCTCGGAAGGAGGCAGCGGTAGCAGTAGCGCTTATAGCTCTGCGTCCATCCAACCTGAGATCACCTACCATTCGAGATCCGGGAAACTACCAGATCTTTCTTCACCAGAGCTTTCCTCACTGCCTGTGAAAGGTATGTCCATAATCTTCTTCCTCTTCTGAGTTCCTGATTTGGATCTCGATTCTGGCAAGGTTGAGAATTGTTTAGCAGGAGATTTGTGAAGTGTAGCCCAGACAAGTTTTCTCTAGAGGATTTCTGTGATCCTCTTGCAGCTATCAAGGTTTTAGATGAGCTGAATTGAGGGTTTTCAGGGGAGTGACAGTGCTGAAGCTTTTATGACAAGACTGCTGATTGAATATCTGAATGAACTGCTGTGGGTTGGTTGCAGAAGAACTCACAAAATATGAGCCTATGGAAGGTCAAGCAGTGGAGGTGGGAGAGGCATCTGCAAAGCACTCACCCATGGAAGCTACTGGGCCATTGGAACGTGCAAGTCAACCTGTGGTACAACCAGCAAAGAAGCGGCATTACAGGGGAGTGAGGCAGCGACCTTGGGGGAAGTGGGCAGCAGAAATACGGGATCCAAAGAAAGCAGCAAGGGTTTGGCTAGGAACATTTGACACTGCCGAAGATGCTGCTTTAGCTTATGATGCTGCTGCTAGGAATTTCAGAGGGCCCAGAGCTAAACTGAATTTCCCCGACCACCCTCCAAGGGAACCGCAAGAGGCATCCCCTCTGAGCATTCCCTCTCCCACAATGGTATTGTCACAAACATCTTCAACTTCCTTGAGCATTCCCTCTCCCACAATGGTATTATCACAAACATCTTCAACTTCCTTGAGCATTCCCTCTCCCACAATGGTATTGTCACAAACATCTTCAACTTCCTTGACGACATCAGTGCATGCTCCCTCCACATCAAGGGCAATGGCAGCTGGGGACTCAATGAGGCAGGTGCCTTCTTCCAACATGATGAGCTGGAGTGCTGCACCCAGAGTTCCAGCCTCAAGTCTTGTCAACATCTCCAGCATGGATATCCAACAGTCACCTTCAAATTTGCCTGCAGTTTACACAACATACTTGAGTCCTGATTCAGTGCAACAATCTATGACAATCAGTGACCAGCAACAGTCGTGGTCACAAAGCTACGGCAGATTTATCTCTGCAGCTCCAACCACGACACCACCAGTTTATGGTTTCCCATATGGCTCTTCAAATGTGTTGCAGCAACCTGGATCATCAAATGTGATCCAGTATAGGTTTGAAGACATGCCGGCTACCAATCTTCAAGCCCCACAAGGTGAGCAGGCAAGTACCAGCATGCCAGCACATATGCCTGGGCAGCAGCAACAGCAAGCCAGTGTTGAGGTAGGCAGCTCTCAGTCGAGTTTGAGACAACCAGAGCTGTCATTTGATCAGATATTTGAGCAGACAAATAGTGGGTGGAGCCCTGGATCAACAGTAGGACATGAAGGCAGTGGGTTGTCACCTGTTCAGGACTTAGTCAACACTTACTTCAACATTCCAGATGATCAACAACCACCTCAACCCTAAACTTTTGTACCCTCCATACAAGCTTCCTGTCACAGTTTGTACTCACATATGGATGAGACAACTCAGGTATTGATCTGTAGATCTAGTTTCTGAAGGGAGGGTTGTGTCCAGGAAGGAAGACTGCACTAACATGTCTCAGCAGTCCAGTGCTGAGTTAGGAATTATAGATATAACACAGACAGATCCCCAAGGGCTGAAATATGGGCAGTCAGCCCTACAGGATCTTAAATGATTTGAATGCCCTTTCAGTACTTGTATTGAAGGTGCACTCCATCATGCACCTACCACACCAGCTCTGATGTATTGTCAAAGCATTGCAGGTGTAACAATTTGGCAATGATTCAGCCATCATTCTTTCATTCATTTACTATTCAATCAATATTCTTTCACAGAGTATCAACTCAGAGACATCTATTTAGAACTGCAGTTAGTGAAGCTAGCCTAAAGGAGATGGTTGCCTTTGTGCTACTTGTGAACCTGTTTCTTTTGAGAAAGCTGAGAGATAATAGCCCTAGGAACTCTCCACACTTAGATGGGGTCAAGCTATTTAGAAGATGACAGTTGACCTGATAAAAAGGGTAATGAGATTTCAACCAAACAATAAGAGACCATACAGCAAACTGCAGGAGGAAGAGAGGAGAAATACCAACTAAGAAGACCAGAATAATGAAAAGTGTGTAGTGTGAAAAATAGAGCTCATCCCTCTCACATGTTGAGTCACCATCAACAGCAACATATCTAATGAGATTACAGTGAAAATTCCACAATAGCACTTTGACTTCTATGTCAGTTATGGCCATACCAAAACAAACACAACAAGAATGTCTGTGGTCATAACCTTGTGTGTTTGACTCACAGCATCCTAAACCATCACCTTCAACAGTAGTGGTAGTGACTAGCTGACACATTACTCCCAGCTGACTTCATCAGATCCCAATAGTGGTTGTAGATAATACCTTCATGAGTACTGAGAACTCTTCCATACTTGCAATTTAAGTCAAGCTGAAGAGAATTGAGAGATGAGCCAATAATAAGGTTGTAGATATATCAGACCTGAAAACATATCACATCAGAAAAAAAAACAGAGGAATCCCAACCCTAAATTACAGAGAACACAATGAAATACATCAAAGACAAATGAGCAGTTTGAAAAACAGCAACAGTCACAGACATGCTTCAGAGACCTTTAACAGTGGTAAATGCTAGATTTTCGGAAATGTTAAATTTAGATAGCAGCAGCCTACCTTGAAACATGGAGTTTGGGTCTCAAAAATAAAAACCTGCTCAACAGTGAGTTCTCCATGCATTTTGTGTGTCTCTGTCTTCTCCATTGGTCACCCTCCCTGCAGCAAATGTGGTTGATCCTTTCCTTTGGTACAAGGACTTGGCATAAGTATTCAGCTATGCTTGACAAGTAAGAGGAACATAGCTCTGCCTTCCATGTCCTTTAAGGAAAAACTCTGGAACATTTTCTTGCTGAGCACACCTCTCCAATAGCTGCAACACACTGCGTCTGAGCAAAATTTCATGCAGATCCAAAAAAGAAGTTGCACAGCATTTCCCTCTTTGCACTTTCAGAGCAGATCGAAATTCACCACAGCCTTTCCTATTAATATTCCAAGAAACATGATTTTTTGCATTTTCCACACTGCTAAAAAACCAGTAAATCTGTGCTCCAGAAACTTGGCATGGACACCGCATGCATGTTGCAGATTACAATCAAAGCAAACACCATAGACAATTCACTGATGCGATCGACAACAAAGTTCTCTTTCTTTTAGGGACAGCCTTTCAGAGGAGGTTCGACGATTGAAATGGCTCCAAGCACTGATAACTACGTCTAATGCTCAGGTTGACAAGAGGACACCGTGCTTCAATCTTGCAAACCCTGACTACAACTTTAAGCTTTGTCGGCAACAGAATTTACAGAAGACACATGCCGGATTGAGCAAAACAGACACACATAAGAGCACATGAGGGGATGCATTGCGAAACATACATACATGCCTGCCATTTGAACGGTTTCGCCAGGAGGAGGAAGATTCTCGCAAGCCTACTTTCCTGCAAGACATTAGCCCCGATAAAAGCTTCGAGCAAACCCCAGTAAACACACCCCTCCACTTGCATCGTAGCACTCCGGGAACACCTTGTGAAAGATTTTGTTAGAGACAGCAAGAAAGTATTCTCTCTAGCGAATTACAACCAAATCGGAAGGAAATAAATTTGCCACTTCTTTTCCTTCAGTACAGCCCCTGACAGCCACAGATTTGTCGCCTCCATTTTCCTTATTGCAAGGCAGAAATCGCATCTCGCGACAGCATCCAGTTTGTCGTCGGGTGCGCGAAGCGCGCGAGGGAGGGGTGGGGATACGGGTATCAGTACTTGTTTTCTACCCTCCGGAGCGAAACAAAAAAGCATGTAGGTACCAGAATTTACTTACACATTACAGAGTGGACAGTATATATACATATATAAATAGTTTAGTGAAATTTATTTTATTTTCTTTTTAAAAAGAAGATTCCATCTCAATTGTAATGCGCTTCCTACCCGAGTTTTACCCGCCACTAACCACTACAGTAGCATTCAAAGCTTTTACTGAGAGACACCATTGCATGAATTTTTTGTCAACCATACATCAAAGTTTTCATAATGACCTGTCAGAAATTTTGCAGTGTATCTGGACGTAACCTTATAAAGCATATTTTTTCATTCAGGAGCAGGGAGGGCGTTTCGTTTTTCATAATAAAGTTATCTGTAAAGTCAAGCAAACATGGCATTGGAAGCTTGTGTTCGGTCAATTTATGAGACGTAACTTCAAAGATGGTACCAAAAAATTACGCACATGCACAATGGGGCATGCAACTCAGATTTCAAGCAAGACTTCGCACGAACTCAGTTTCATGCCAAGTTTTCTACTTGTGCATAGCTTGGAGAAGCTCACATCTTGGCCCCTTACTTTTACGCTTGTATATTCATTGTCTTCACATGTTTACTTTAATGTTCACACCTTGATGGTCGGGGCTTGCATCGGCTCTGGGGTTTCCTAAGGTATTTTGTTATTCCTCTCCCGCTTTTCCTTTTTTTGATTCATTCATACATGCGATTGTTGTTTTTTTTTCCCTACAAACTATAACCTTGTAGGTTTGGAACTTAGAGCCGCTTGTTGTTGCCATTGTTGTCTTTGGTGTATAGGAGGAGGAGTTTCATACCTTGGGTGGTGTTGTCATTTTCTGTACGAGGAAGTAAAACCATAGTTGTTGGTAATCCACTAGAGAGCTTTGGCAGATGAAGAAACCAATTATTGTAGATTAGAAGCAAGCAAGTCCATGTCCTAAGTATTTGGCCAATTTTTTTTCTACTGAAAGTATTACCTTTTGAGTACTCACTAAAGCAATTGCAGAATGTGGTGAAGGAGGCAAAAGCTTGCTTGGATGACAATTGGAAGGGAAGACCTAGCATGAAGGAAGTTCCCATCGCCTTCTACAACTCTAAATCCAAAGATGTCTCCAACTTCGATTTTAGCTTTGAGGTAGGGTACTATTCTCCTTCTTTCCTTCAAAGAACAATGCTCCTTTTATTGTGGTAGTAACATATGTTTCTCATGGAAGAACAATCTACAAGAAATCCAAGCTTTTTGTCATCTTGGCTTGTTTTTTCTTTGGGAATTTCTAATGGATTTTCTGCATCATAACATTAGAAAAACATGAACTCAACCATGAATTTTCAACCTCTTTTAGGATTTTAGATTGAACTGTGAAAATGTGAAGAGCTCCATGAATAAGATCAAATTAAACATGAGTTTAGCTATGAGTCTTCAACTTCCTTTAGGGTTTTAGACTGAACTGTGAAATTGTGAAGAGCTCCATGAGCAACATCAAATTAAACATGAATTCAACCATGAATCTTCAACCTCCTTCAAGGTTTTAGATTGAGTTGTGAAGATGTGGAAAACTCCATCAACATCATCATCGCAACAATAAGCAACAACATTAGAAACAAGTTGTGGAATTCTTCTTAGACCTTTGTTATTAGGGTTTGTTGTATTTTTCTCCTCGAATTTTTTTTTTCAAAACCCAAATATGAGAAGAGACTTGTTTCTTCTCCTTGTTGAATTGGGAATCATTTATTATTGATTCACGAATACTTGTTTTGTAGCGTTTAGGTTGTTAAACCGAACTATGAAAAAGATGAGTTCTATGAGCAAGGATTGTTTCGACAATCATTGAATGAAGATTGTGGGACTCTTCATTATTAAGTTTTGTATTATTTCCTTCTAGACAAAACTTCAAAGTTGAAGAGAAAAGAATTTTTCCTCGTGGTGCAATTAATAAGGATTAAAGTAGGTGTTTCAACCTTCAAGGTTGTTATGCTAAACTATGAAGATGCAAACTCACAAACATCACCACCACAAACATGAAGTTGTGGAATTTTGGACCTTTGTTGTTAGGGTTTTAATTCTTTGAAGAAAAGCTGCAAAAATTAATCTTAGAAAAAATGCTTCTTTTGGTTTAGTTAGGAAGCATCAAAGTGTGGCTCTTCATATTTCCTTTAGGTGAAACTGAGTTGTGAAGATGCTATGAGCTCATGAACATCACTATGACAAGCACTGAAGCTTACATCCTTCTGTGAGCAACTTGTTTATTTTTCTGGTGAAAGGATTTAAGGTAAGAAATAATATATCTGGATTTCTAAAGTGGGGAGATGGAAGCTTGGACACAAAATTGAACTTGATTAATTGAGAGTAGGCAACATGGGAGGAGATAGAACTCATTAAGAAAAGGTGACCAACATGTAGGTCACACATACCTTGGAAGATCTTTGGAAGATTAAACACATTGGAGGAATCAAATTAAGGTCATTCTCTAACCATGCTCACGAAAGTAGCAAAGTCATCATGAATAGTAGAAGGGAGTGTGCCATAGGTAAAGAATTATACTTGGCTGCAAAGTCATCATATTTGTGCTATGGTTGAAAGAATTAGGAATAGTAGAAGGGAGTGTGCCAAGGGTAAAAAATTATACATGGTTGCTACAAATCAAAGTAGGAAAGGTAGGGGACTATTTTTGTTCCTACCACAAAAGTTCTGTTAATTTCATGTTGTGAGTCACCTTGCAACCTCTTGTTTCATCACCCTACATCTACACTTGTAGGAGCTTTGTCATTGCTTAAGCTTATGAAACTCATCAAGATAGTTTACAACAGACTTGAGGAAGCCAATTTTGCAAGCTTTGAAACTTGCAAACTCTAGAAGGTGTTTTAAAGACAGAAGGAGTTTTGAGGACGAAGGGAGTTCTAAGGAGGGAGTTTTCAAGAGTACCATTTTATTTCAATAAGCTCTATAACAACAAGAATTTGCAACATCTCTTAAGGTGAAGTGTAGCCCAACGAGATGGTTTTGGTAGCTTAGGGTGAAGAAAAAGAAAAGTTTTTTTATTGTTTTGCTTAAAATCTTTCTTTTTGGCAAACATTTCCCCTATTGTTGTGGCCATTCTTCACATGTTGTTGTAAGGGTTGCAATTTTGTCCAAACTTTAATTGGTGGCTAGTTAAAAAACTACTTGAAGTAAACTGATTTTGAGCCTACAAAACTAAAAACAAAACATCTTATTTTCTTTCTAAAAGTTGAAAACTTTTTTTCACTTCCACAAACTCCAAATATTATGCTTTGTACCCCAAACCCTAAACCCTCAAATGTCCCCATGGCAGTGAAAACCCCAAAGAATACCCAAAACATCTATTGCCTCCTTTAATGGATGCATTTGTGATTGAAGATATCCTCCCAAAGTTGCCTTTGGACCCATCTATGATGTGGCGCCTTTGTTGAGTAAACCATGTGTGGCATAGAGTTGTGGGTGAGTCCCTTGATTGACATGCTGTAAATATTGTGAAATATCACAATGTGTTTTATTGCCACACTATTGCTACCTGGAAGGACTTCCAAGGTGTTCTATGAAACATGAAAGTTGGGTTTGGAACTTCATGTGTTTTTTTGGTTTTATAGTTTAATAAACTTTGACATTTTGAAAGACTTGTGCATTAGTATTTACATATTTTTGAAACCCTAACTTTTGGTTTATAATGAGAATGACTTCAAATTTTCAATGAATTTGATGTGTGTGAATTGTATTGTCTTAAAAGTGTACGTTAAAACTTGCAACTATAGAAATTTAATGATTGAAATTCAATTTGGAAGCTAGGGGTTTATATTTCAAATGGCAACTTGTGTTTATGGTTTATAGTTTAAGCATAGACCTTAATATGTTGCCCCTAATGAATATGGTACTCAAACACACTTGAAACCCGTCTTCTTCGATCTAATGGCTTTCAAGTTCATAAGGTTTATGGGATTGAATCTACTCAAGTATTTTTGTACCCCTAAAACCTTAGTTGTCCATGTTTAACTATAATGATTTCAAATTGTTTTTATGAACTACATGTGTGTGACTTTAAGTATGGCCCTAAAGTGTAATAATTGAAATTCAATTTGGAAGCTAGGGGTTTTTGCTTGAAGTACCAACATGTGTTAATGGTCTATAGTTCAAGCATAGTCCTTAATATGTTGCCCTTAATGAGTATGGTACTCAAAAACACCTAAAACTTGTCTTTCTAGATTTGAAACTTTCAAGTTTATAATGTCTACTAGATTGCATGTTTATGGGTATTTATATATCCTTGAAAGCTTAATCACACATTTTCAACCACAATGACTTCAAGTTCTTTATGGATTACATGTGTGTGATTCTAAGTATGGCCTTAAAACCCTACCCTAAGTTTTTTAGCTCCAAAAATTTGGTAATTCATGTTAAAGTTGGAGTGAAGGGGTTTTAAAATGAACTTGCAACCTATGTGTATGGGTTTGTAATTTAAGCATATACTCTTGTCTTTTGGCTTTGATGAGTATGGTATTCAAACATTCTTGAAAGATGTTCATGTTTCTAATGGTTATTTTGAATTTAAATCCACTGGATGATTTGCAAACCATGTTTTTTAGTAGTTATATTGACTCTAAATCCATTGGTTGAAATCTTGTCATTAAATTATAGTGACTATTTTGGTGCTAGGGTTGGTTAATTAAGGTCATGTCCAATTATTGTTATGTATGTACATATGATTGTAAATGGTTCATTTTTTGTTTGTGCATGTTTCCAGGGATGGTTGAATTTTGGGCAAATAGTTGTTTAGAGCCAAATGTATTAGAGACATAAATACCTGAATCTATGGCACTGCATAGATCTAAAGCCTTTTGGAGGGAAAAGGTACCAAGGCAACTTGTTGATTCTATCCAATTCAACACCATGGTAACTTCTTATAATTTACATTTTGTAAACTATAGCTTGGGTAAAAAACAAATTACTCAACTTATTCCTACTCTTGTGTGGAAGCAAATTTACACTGACTATCAAACCACTTATCTTGATTCATACCTTACAGGAAAAAACCTTCAAGGATTGATTGCGGGACACTTTGAAAGAATTAAAAATAGGAACTTTAAATCAAGAAGGTTAAAAAAAAACAACATTACAATGTGATTAAGTGCTAAAGCGCTTAAAGGCCAGAAATGGGCATGCAACAAGGAACATCTTAAAAAGATGTCAAAGTCTAATTGATGGGGCATTTATACTTATACTTGAAACCCTAGGTTCTAGTTAGTTTAAACATATAACTCCTACATCATATATTAGCTCGTATTTGGACTTTACACCATTTGGAAGTGATGGTGAAAAATCAATGACAAAATTAGAGATGTTCCAAAGCCAATCTAGGAACATGGTAATAGGGGTGTCCCACTTTTCAACAACTTTCCAAATTCGAGATGCCTTCTTAGCTAGCAAGGTGGAGATCAACAATGAAAAGTTGAATAAGGTGAAGATTAGTAATTTAAAAGTAGTTAGACAATTAGATGTTACCACAAAAGAAAAATTTAGATAAGGGGTTAAAGCTATTTTTCATTTGTAGTTAGAAGTCCCAGCCTACCCATGTGTGGTTGGGTTAGTAATTAAATCACCAACAACCTCATATGTGAGGTCCATGTGTCTCCTATGTAGGAAATTAGTTAGGAAAGCTATAATTCGAAACAAATGTGCATATTTTGGTTTAGTTGATTCAACTAAACCAAAATATGCACATTTGTTTCAAACCTATTCATGAGGCATGTCCACTTTCTTTTCAACCCACCTATGCCCCATTCTACTTGCACCTTAAAACTTGCATGCATTTTGTTATAGGCTCGCACTACAACACGGTCAACATCTAATGCTAGTTCCCATTGCCCTATTATTTGCATAATAAACATCTCCTCACCCATATAGCTTGGATTTCTCCACATGTTTAAAAATAGTCATCACCATGGGCGAAGTATTAACGCCAATTCTTGTAAAAATTAGAGTGCCACAAGATGGTCACATTGTGATAAAAGCCAGGATAACCAATGTCTTTGTAGATGAACAATCCATGATGGTTTAAAGTGATGGTGTTATTCATTGCATATATCCTTTTCTACCCATTAAACCATGTGCCATGTGTTTCATTTTACTAGGGCTTGCGAATTTCAATCAGAGTGCCATCAATAAACCCAATATACCTTGTTATTTCTTGCAAATGCACACCCAAACTAAGCCCCTCCTTAAGTGTGGGCCAATTAATCTCATCTTCAAGTGCATGGTTGATGCATGATGCAATGAATATTGAGTCATCACATATTGTAGATTTTGACCAATTCCACATAAAGGTGGCATACATAGTGTCATTGTCATGTTTCATGTAGAAAATGAAATTCAAGAAACATTGTTTAGGTGTCAACTTTGATGACTTGCTTTATACAACTAGAACCTCATCTATTATGATGCAAAAAAAAACATCAGACTTGAAAACCCTAACCCTAATGCCAAAAACCTACACCTTAATCATAATATGCAAAAATCAACTATAAACCTTGAATTTCATACCTAAAAATCCTAACTTCAACCTTTTAAACCTAGACCTTAAAATTCAGACTTGAAAGTGTTAACCCTAACTTCAAAACCAGACCCAAAACCTTCAAATTCAGAGAAAAAAACCCTAACCTAACCTACACATTAATCATAACTTGCAAAAATCAACTTTAAACCCTAAATTTCAAGCTTGCAAATGTTAATAGCAACCCCTTAAACCTAAACCTTAAAATTCAAACTTGAAAATGTTAACCTTAACTCCAAAACTAGACCCAAAACCTTAATTGAACCCTAAAAACCTACACCCTAATCATAACCTGCAAAAATCAACCCTAAACCCTAAATTTCGTACCTGAAAACCCTAACATGGACCTCGTTGCATTCATTCATCCATGATTTTTTGTTGGTATTAAGAACATTATTAAAGCCCATGGTTACCTCCACTTTTCTAGGCCCTAATGGTAGTATGAAAAGAACACATTAGGACCTTAAGGACATCTCATTGTCATGAAAAAAACAATCAAAACAAACAAAAACTTTCATTAATATGATAACAAACCTAACTTTTAGAATTTCACCTTAAAGGGGCCATTGGGGGTTTGTTAACTTTTACATTTTTATCATTTTTCACTTATTTCAACAAC
>Ga0116231_10008135_pt1 | contig 18584 bp, 14 predicted proteins | sample S1TSphgellanicum_2_FD_89695 | JGI IMG/M metagenome (GOLD analysis project Ga0116231, IMG submission 89695) | Host-associated microbial communities from peat moss isolated from Minnesota, USA - S1T2_Fd - Sphagnum magellanicum MG | ecosystem: Host-associated > Plants > Peat moss > Unclassified...
CCCCACCAGCCCACCGCCGCCGAAAACACCCCCCCCGAGCTAGAAAAAACGAGGGGGGGGGGGGGGGGGGGGGGGCGGGCCGCGCGCCCGGCCCCCCCCCCCCCCCCCTCGTACTCTCCCAAAGTCAGCCAGCCAGGCTAACCCTCAAACGGGAAGCCTAGCGCAAGTCCCTAGCCAAAGGAGACCGACTAGCAACGACCTAAGGGATCAAAAAATGCTAAATCCATCCGAACCTCCAGTGCGCCTCAAGAGCGAGACCCAACCGGATGAGGGGCAACCCACACTGAGAGGCTCCACTCCAAGCACCAAGCTACACTTCGGGCTCCCAGGGCTGAAAGGAGCTCAAGTACTAGCACCGGAGGCGAACCCCAATCCTTTTGCCAGCCCAGGGGAAGGAATCAAGGAGTCTGAGCGACTCAATAGACCCCAAGTGGATGCAACGAAAGGATGGACCTTCCAAGGGAAAAGGAGACGCACTCCTAAGCTAGCATCGCCGAGGCAAGAAGCATCTCAGCCCCCCTTCCGCACCCCGCCACGGGACGCCACGCCGGGAGGGAAGAGAGGGCTAATGCACTTAGAGGTGCACACCTTTTTCTTCTCCGCGTTAAGCATCACTACCCCGCCAAACAAAGAACCCTCTAGGGCCAAGATCTGGCTAGTGCTGATCAGGGACAAGAACGCTCAGAAAGAGACGTTGGTCCACTCCAAGAACCAAGCCCCGCCGAGCCTCCCGTTGTGCATTAGGATCACGGGGCCAGCCATAGACACAGAGGTGGATTGGTCTCCCAGTTCGGCTTGGGCGGACCTTATCCAAAGAATTGAGTTAGAGTTGGAAGAAAAAATTCTACGGTTCAAACTCAGCCTCACCGACCAGCCCCAACTGGAATGGGTCTGGTCGGAAGAGTTGAATAGAAGCGGGATGGAATGCACCATCCTCGCCTGCATCGACACGGGGTCAAGGGCGCTGAGTGTCTAGAACAAGCGACACTTGCAATGGAAAGTCTTGGATCACATTCCATGTATGAATAATGAAGTGGAGTTCGCCGCCCCGACGCACAACTTGTTAAGGAAATTTGATGGGGAGACCTCAACCCGCCAAGCACACAAGAACCGTTCAGCGAGCATGCTAGCCTCCCCCTAGGCGACAAGAAAAAAGAGGTTCACCAAGCTTGATCTAATGAAGCTGATGGCTCCTTAGAAGGATAGCTCAGCGCCAACACGCACCGGTCATGAGGAGGTGGGCGAGGCCCAAGAGCTCCCGTCTAGTGACCGCATCAAACCCCCGAGATCGATCAGCCAACCGACTGCCCGCAACAAGCTTACCTATGACTGAGAAGGCCCTCACCTTGGCCTCCCTCAATGTAAGAAGGCTGAGGGGAGGCACGTCCAAGCCCAAGGAGATCAAGGCGTGGCTCGCCTCTCTCCCAACCCCTCTCCAAATTGTGCTCATCCAAGAGCACCACCTCGGGAAGGAGGACGCCCAGGGCTCTGCCAAGGGCATCGAATTTTGGCGCGGAAGCTCCTTTTAGAATGAGGGCATCCCTATGGGACGCTCCCAAAGAATGAGCGCCGACACGGCCATCCTGGTCGACAAGGCAATTGCCCCACTCATCACAGCGCACGGAACCCTGATTGAGGGTCGCGCGCAATTCATCACACTCCAATCTCCCGACAATGGAACTCTAACCATTATCAATGTCTACGCTCCACAATCCTCCAACGACAGAGCTCTACTATGGCGAAGGATCAACCAAGTGGACCTCATCTCAGATTACATCATCCTGGGGGGTGATTGCAACCACCATGAGGTGACGGATCGAAGAGGCACAGCCGTCGAGAAGCAGATGCACAAGAGAGATTCTGCCTCATGGCATCACATGACCCTTAGGTATGGACTAACTGACGTTTGGCGCCTAGATAGCTTCCGTAAGCTCACAAAGAAGGCTTTCACTTATGACAACGGGAGGACATGAGCAACCTCCATCATCTTTCGAATTGATAAATTTATGGTCTCCCAAACCTTAGAGGAAAGGGGAGGGAGAATCGAGGCTACGGCCTCGATGAGAAAACACACTGACCACTCACCCCTCGTCATCACGATATGGGGGCAGCACAACGCCCCTAGCAGCCCCTCACGCTTCTTTGACATTTCTCTTCTGAGCGAGGAAAGAAGTAAGCAAGAAATGCTGGACGCGTGGGTCGGGAGCCATCCCCTCCCCCCTTCCAACGAGGTGGACTGGCTGACCTGGCTTGAGGCCGCCACCGGAAGAGTCATGATGTGCAATGCGAGGCTCTCAAAGGAAAAAAACGCGCCCAAGGTACGAGTGTGAGGGCATGCACCAAAAAGATCCAACTGGCCGAAATCCAGCTCCAAAGGGATCCAGCAAACGAAGAGGTGAGGAGCATCCTCTCCAACTCGCAAAGCAAGCTCGCGGAGATCTTTTAGACCTCGGTTGAGCGTAACCGGCACCTCTCCTCGTCCAACTGGCTCAGGTACGAGGATACTTGCTCAAAATCCTTTTTTGACTTCCACCGGATAGGCAAAAAGAAAACCCTCTTGCGAGTGCTCAACACCGAGTCCGGATCCATGACGGGTCAAAACGACCTCGCCCAATACATTATCGAGTTCTATTCTCGCCTCTATTCCTCAAATGCGCACACTCCCGACACAATGGAGGCCCAGGCGGAATGCTGGACCAATGTGTCGGTGAAGGTCATGCAGGACACCAACATTAACCTCACTAGGGCCCTCATGGTCCAAGACAACTTGGACGCCATCAAAGCCTTGCCCAAAGGAAAGGCGCCCGGGCATGACGATATTCCAATGGAGTTCTTCCATGAATACACGGATGAGGTTGCCCGAACTTTGCTGCAAGCCTTCACAGCCATGCTCAACTCCGAGGCAACCTCGGCTTACATCAACAAGGGTTTGATAACCCTCATCCCCAAAACCGGGGACCGAGTTAAGCTCAGCAACTGGAAACCCATCACCTTGCTAGGCAGCATTTATAAAATCCTGGCGAAAGCACTCGCCGGGAGGATTCAATCAGCCCTCACCCACATCATTAGACCCAATCAAATGGGCTTTGTGGAGGGGAGAAGCATTCTTGACAACGTCTTCATGGCCCAAGAAGCTCTGGGCTGGGCAGAGGAAAGTGAGCAAGACCTCGTCCTACTTCTCCTGGACTTTGAGAAAGCATTCGATAGAATCAAATGGGGGTTCCTCTTCACAGCGTTATCCAAGCTTGGCTTCAACGACACTTGGGTGCGTTGGGTCAGGTCTTTGTATCAGTCAGCCTCCTCCGCCATCAAGGTGAATGGGGTTGCTGGACCCGACTTCCAACTAGCCAGATCAGTGAGACAAGGATGCCCCTTGGCACCCTACCTCTTTATTCTCGCCACCGATGTGTTGGGTTACATGATGGCGAACCCCAAATATGGAATGGGGTGGAGGTGAAGGCCTCAAGTGGATCCCCACTGGCCAAGGAACTAGGTACCTCGAGATCCAAGTAGGTTTCCACCTCCCCCCCAGGCAAACTTTGATACTATGATGATTGCCCTCAAAGGCAAACTCATCAGCTGGAGCCATAGCACGCTCTCTTTGGCAGGACGGATCCTAGTGGCGAACCAAGTCCTCTTCGCATCGATATGGTACTTGGCAGCATGCTGGAACCCCAATCCCAGGATGTGTTGCCAAGTACGAGGAGTCATTAGAAACTTCATTTGGGGCGGCAAGGATGCGCTTGCAAGGGCCAAGGTGAAATGGGACATTCTGGCGCTCCCAACCGTTCAAGGAGACTTGGGAGTCACCGACCCCAAATCTTAATCGGAAGCACTATTAGCCAAACTGCTTGTGAGGGGCCTCGCGCCCGGCGGCGAGCCTTGGAAGGAGCTGATTAAGCACAAAGCCGATCAGACCAGGCTCCCGATCCACGGCAAAGGCCCCACCAACCCTGACCTCAACTAGCTCCTCGTCGCGCCTAAGCTCAAAAGACTTCAATGTTCGATGTGGAAAAGCATTGTCGAAGCCTAGCTGAATGTGAGGCCAGGCCTAACTAAATCAGACCCAACGACCGCTGATGAAATCCTCAGGCAGCCACTCTTTGGCAACCCGTCCATACTCAGCGCAAGCAACACCCCGCTTGGAATGAGTGGCCGGAGTGAAGGGTGCGCCTTCGCGCACTCCAGGTGCACCCGGGTCAAAGATCTTTGGAGCCCGAAAAACAAAGATTGGACAGGCCTATGGGAACTGGGGATGAACCGTCACGCCTCGAATATGAGATGTAGGGACATCATCACAGCAAGTATTCCATGGCGCCCCGACGAGCACAACAGCCACATCCAAGTAGGGGATTGGATCGCCAACCTAACCCCCGGCACAGGCAACCCGCTCGACTGGGTATACCATGTGCTCGCCCACACCCGTGGCAAGGCCGAAGTGCTAGAATTCCAAAAGCTCACATTAAAGGGTTGCATCCAAGCCACCTCTCAACAAGTCCACACGATCCCCACAACGAACTACCGCACAGTGAAAGTTCTACACCAAGAAAAACTTGGCGCAACTCTCAAGGTGGCCAGGGATCCGCCGGCACCAGGGAAAAAAACCCTCTTGTATTGGATCTTTGAAACAGGATTCATTCGGGAGCTCCCATGGGAGCCAGGCGAGTGGCATTGGCGCTCTAACCCGCCGTTTGGCGACGCACCTTTCTTCGGTTACACCGCCAAAAGGGGTTACGTCAACACCCGAAAGACGACCCGCCCCTCCAACACGTGTCTTTCATACAAGGCCTCAACCTCCGAAACACATCTAACGCCTAGTTGATCGCCAGGCTCTGGCAGAACATGCGCCCACGCAAGGTGGGCACGTTCATTTGGTTGACCTTAAACCAAGGCCTCCCGGTGGGCACTTGGTTGCAACTCATGGGAATCGCCCCGGAATGCAAAGTGTGTGACTCCAACGCGGAGGAATCCCCTCAGCACTGCTTGCTGGAGTGCCCCATGGCTCAGCATGCATAGGAAGCTTTCAAGAGAATTTGGGACGAATGGCAAACGCCCCAGGACATTGCGATCACTTGGCCCTGGGCGAGGCGACCATGGAGCGCGAAGACGACCCACTCGGGCTCCTAGCTTACCACATTGGCAGGTTCACATACCCCAAGCAACCATTAAATATTCTTCGTAGTTTCATCCTTTACCACCTTTGGTTGGAAAGATGTAGGAAACACTTCGGTGAACAATATTCCACCATGAAGGTTATCACTCAGGCCTGGGTGGCTACTGTTGAGGTCGGTATGGCCTCTTGGAAGGCCATTAGATCTCACCGGCCCACCAAGGACCCTGATATTCAAGCTAGCATTGAATCAGATTTCAGAAGAGAGTGGCTTCACATGAACATTTTGGGAAAGGAGAATGCCACCATTGAGTGGCATTTCCTCCCCCCTTTGTATTACCTTCACCTTTCTAATGATTGATGGGGCTATTGCCTCCCTCCCCGCATGGGGTTCACCTAAACAAAATGACGACAATAGTGAATGGGGATGAGAAACCAACATTTGCAAGGCACTCATAGCAATTAGTAACTTCTTTAAATGTTCAAAATGGATTTGTTGGACAAGCATCTATGACTTTGAATGAGACTGATAGCACTAGGATGGGTGACAAAGGTGGTGTCATAGAAGGGGCCCCCAATTGTAGTAATATCATTAGTCCATTTACTAATTCTAGGAGGCAATGGAAGCCACACTTTGCTAGTTCAATTCAGGCATCATCAGAGTTGGTAAGGAAGGTCATTGGCATATATGGTAGAAAGTTCTCACAATGACCATGATGCCTCATGGCTCAAGCCAAGCTTTGATAGTTTTGTGGAATTGACATTCAATACCATAGTGACTTTTTTTAGTACATAATGATAATTTGTCAATGGTTTGTTTATTATGGGGAGGTCATAAATTTGTTGTTCTTTTCCTTTCCTTACTTGTGAGTCACTAACATAGGATGTTGGAATGAAATGAATCAAGGGTCACTCCATACACACAATGAAATCACATCAGATCAGAAAGATAAGTTTCTACAAAAGTATTCGCAAAATCAGCAAGGCTAGTCCGATGCTCTTCTACTTAGTGTTATATTTCAAAGTCCTCCATTTCTAGGCCCAACTGCAAAGCAACCACTAGTTCATACATCAAATTTTCAAGAGGTTTTCATTTTTAGTTGAAATGGAAAATATGTAGTTGTATTTCAGGGCTTCCATTTTGAGCCAAATTAACATGGATGGTAGGTGGATTGCAATTATTGGACTTACTAGACAATTGTCTCATTAGGTCACATTTTGGTTTACCATTTCATATCACCAATGGCAATTTGACTTCTCATGGTGACATATTTGAAGGCAAGGTATTGATGTTAGTGTGTTGATCTTCAAAAAACTTAGATATTACAACAATAGCAACCTTAAACTATTGTTATGTCAACCAAGCAAAGCACAACATTGTTATAGCAACCATTGGTGAACAACCCACTAACCTTTTCTCCTACTTCAACACCACTTATTCCACCCCTACAACCTCAAAGGCCATTGACAACAATTGGCCTACCTACCATTCAATTACTACAATTTGAATAAGCAATTCCATTGGCAACAACCTTAACTCATCATGGTAACTGATCCTTTCCACTCTTCTTCCATTTGGTTGTAATTTATTAAAGGCTTTTATTCTCTGGTTCACGTTTTGGAGTTTTTGGGTCTTTGCAAAAAAATTGAAATGACATATTTAGAATCTAATGGTGTGAAACTCTTACATCCTCTATTTTCCTTTTTGTCTTTCTTGCTTATGTTTATAATTTTGTTACCCAACAATTCATGCACCAATGGCACTCTAAGTTGCACTCTATATTTTTATTAGTTTTTTGTTTGTTTGATTTGTTGTTCTTTCCCTTTGACTTTGTAATTAATATATTGTTGAAATCTATTATGAAATTTTATGAAATGATGATGAAGTTGATGTAGGCAAGACAACAAGCAAGCCATCAATTCAACAACTAACAGTTCCTTGTGAACAGATTGTTGATGAAACCTGCAATGTCTACAACCTTTGCTCAAACCCACGTAAGAAGTAGCAACAGATGGGATCAGAATTTAATCAACAAATGGGATCATAAATTAATCATGTTGGTTTTTTTCCATTACATTGTGACTCTATAATGAGTTGCACTAATGCCTTGGAATGGAGAAGATGAAAAAAGATGAGGGTGATAAGGTTTTTTTATAAAGCCTAAAAAATGACAAATTACTCAAAAGATTGGGGTCTAAATGTAATGAACACAAATATGGACATGCAATTTAAGGTGATGGAAGTTAATTAGCTACCAAAGAAAATAAAATTGAAATTGTTTCAAAACCTTAAACCCCAAATGTTTATGACTTTTGTTTTCTAGTTAGTGGTCGTAGTTTCAATCCTCCGACTCCTACACTTCAAGAAAGCAAAAATGTTGGAATTGATGTTGGTGTGGATTTTTCATTTAAACAACATTCCACAACAAGCAATGTTGTTTCTATTGGATCGATGTAGGGCTCATCAATGTCCATGTATTCTTCAAAGTCAAACATTGCTATAAACAAAGAAAAAGTTATGTTTGCCTCCATGGCAATAAGCTAAAATGCATTGTTCCAAGCTTTTGTAAGCATTGGTTTTCCCCACCTTTTCAAGATCAATGTTTCCTTGTTCTTCAACTCCTTCCATGCATTATGTATACATTCATATATGCATGGTTTTAATTTACTCATTTTGAAGTCAACATTTGGATCTTTGCCATATTTTATTTGTTCTTTAATGGTCCGTATTGTCCAATTGTTGAATTCCATCTGGAATGCATGTTTGAGTGGGCACTATAGTATGGCATCGGCTGGCTGCAAAGCATTGGTATAGTTTGCTAATACAAAAATTACCAAAATGTTTAGATATTTTTGTTTTATTCGATTCAAAAAATCTTGACTATTGTGTACATTCCAATAATCTAACATCCAAACCATTATTTGATGTGTTTGCAATCCAAGTAGTTCAATTTGAGTTTTATGATAAGGCACCATGACATTTTCCACAAAACATTTTGTCATTTCAAGGTTTGACTAATGATTTTCACTATAGGTGAGATCCCACCCATTCGCTACACACATTCCTTTGATTATTATTTGGTGGCAATGTTCATGGTGTTGTGCATGTAAAGATGATCTGCAATGGCAATAACACTTTTGCTACAAATGAAAATACTACCATAATCATTTGCTTTTTGTCCTTTATGCCAAGTACATGAACATGTTTGGAACCTTTACTTTCCCATGTGCACTCTCTTGTTGTAGGTGCCAAATGCATACTAGTCGGATCAATATTGACAACACATGAAGGTGGAATGTCATAGGTCTTTGCTAGGTAAGCAACACAATAAGCCATGAACCTACCTTGTTCTTACCAATCTAATGGAAGCTTGTTAATTGCAAAAGTTATATATAACCCTAAAGGTCCAATTCATGTAATGCTTCATAAATTAACGGCTCCATTCTCAAGTAACTTCAAACCCACCATATTTGTTGTCAAAAAACACATCAAGAGCCAAAGATTCAATCATTTCGCTAAGTATGGGTTGGAATGTGGAGGTTGCTAAGGGTCAACCTACCTCCTTCATTTTGTGCAAAATGACTACCATAGAATCTTTTAGTACAAGGTGATTTTCAAGTATTAGTAAATTATGCTTCATGGTTTCAACTCTTGTGCTTAATTCAGCTACATGGGCATACTTGGCTTTAACTTCTCTTTTATCTGTAAACTAATCATAAAGGTTGTTCTTCCAATTTTTTCATATGGATTAGGACATCCTAGTTTTTGTAAGTAATTTTCTAGAAATGTAAAGCATGATTTCTATTACCATAGTATTTCTTGATTGCTATTACGATGGGTGGCCACAAGTCCTATTAAAACCAGTTAACATATGTTCCATGCTTATGCACATGTGATTTACTAGCTTTTATTTGTTCTTCATCTAACTTTTGATTGATTTCTTAATGTGCTTCCAAAATTACTTTGAATTTTTTAGGTCAACCAACTGAATGTTTATGCATTACACATTAGGTATTTATTTTGTGCTACCTTCTCCAAAAAATTAAGTTCATGCTCTACATTACTTTGGTGTTCACTTTTTGTGATATGTTTAAATAACCTTATTAATGTCTTTTGATGTTTTGTTGAATACCCATCTAGGCACTAAACTAACAATAAGTTCTTTTCATTCAATCTCTTTTCATTTTTTCCAGCCCTAAATATAAGAAGTTTTTACAAATGTATGTTTTATAAAAACAAGTTAACAAGAGTATTCCATCTTTTTCACTCACATGCATCACTATACCTTTAGCCCTTCAATGCAAACTATTAAACAAAAATAGGTAGCAAGAATGCTTGAAGTTCTTTTCATGTTCACTTCCCATTTCTATCTAAACATTTCCATACTCCTAAACATAATATGATAATAGTTATTCAACGGAAATTGCCTTTGCATTGCAAATTGCTCTAACAACATAATCATAAATAAACTCCAAAATGATTATAAGTGCATCAATATTGCACCCTATGGTTGTTAGCTTATTTAAGTTTTACTATTATTTTATTTTCTTTTAAGCTACTAGGTTCTTGCCCGTGCCATCCATTAGAACTTACCACATACCCAATGGTTTGGGATTTCTTGACATGCTACCTTATTACCTTGCTTTTATGTGTGGACATTTTGTTATTTCATGATGTCCTTCATTTTGTGTACCAAGTAGCCCCTACAACACTTGCTACTTCAAACTAAATTACTTACACAAGTATACACAACAACAAACACATACTAACACACATACATAGAATCCTTATGAAATTCCCATTTATTATGTTTCTTACATAGTTGGAATGCTTACTTCTCAAAATGGCAGACCTTGAACTACTAAAATTCTTACATTTTATACAAGTCTTTCCTAACAGTTTTAACTAATTCAATTGCTTGACTATTTCACTAGTTTAACCATTATTTGATTTGTAGCAAAACAACCCAAAGGCCCTAAATAGCCAACTTGGTTGGAATGTTAGGTTAATTAGCTTATTTTAGCTAGTTAGGTTGGTTGTCAACTTCTTGTCTATTAGCTTACAACATTGGCTTGTAAAAACCACAACTTGCTACATTATGCCCTACTATCACCGTGGACTCTCACTCAATTTCCTTACCTCGACTTTCCTTAAACTTCAACAATCTGCATTATTACTTCCTTCTGAGCGCAATATTCCCTTTACTTATCAATGGCATATGTTAAAAACCCTATACCATGAAATCTATAAGAGAAAAGGTACAAAAAATCTTAAATTTCAAAATCTATAACTAAACAAGTACAAAAAACCCTAAATCAAAAAATTTGTAACAAAAAAATACCAAGAAACTTGATTGATCTTGGATGATTTTCATCTTTGTCAAAATGTTAAAAAATTATTTGATATTTTTGATGAAAAGATGAATAATTTTTTAAAATGTCAAATTGATTTTTTTAATTAATTAAATATTCGACAGTTGACTATCAAATTGGCCAAAGTACCATGATATCCTTATCCAACATATTTCCCAAAAAAATGATATATGCCCAACATTGCTTTAGACCAAAGTGGGGTAGGTATTAAAAATTGCACCAAACCTTCACTAGGTATCAAAATTAATAACCATGGTTATCAAAAAGTTAAATACACAATTTATGATATATAATCGCAATTATCAAAAAATAAAATACTAGACTATTATATATAACTATAGTTCTCACTTTTTAAAAAATATATAATATGCATTTAAAAAACATCTAGTCTTTGTTGGTTCTTTCATGAAACCCAATGAATCTTTGAAGTTTTTGAAATACACAAAACTAGTGGTTTTTTAATTTAATTTTTTTCAAGTACTTCAAACTAGGAGTTTTTTAATTTTGAAAATTTTCAAATACCCAAATTGATGGTTTTTGTGATTCTAAAAAATTTCAAATACCCAAAACCAACAAGTGTTACAAAAATCAAATGCCCACCCCACATTATTCTAAACCAACGTTGCCAAGTGTTTATATTTAAGCAAGGTAAGGTCAAGTTATATATATCAAGTTTTATGGTCTCCATATTGAAGGTTTCAAGTTTTCTTAAAACCACCATTGAAACCTAACTTAAAAATTGGCATCTTTTCAAAATTAGATTAGAACTTGAACTAAGGATACTACCCTATTTTAAACAAGTTCCAATTTTTTAGGTATATAAGTACAATTTCATTTTAAAAAACATTTGGCCCTATAGTTTAGGCAAGTTATTAGATTTGATTGATTGTACATAATTAATATGACATAATTTTTATTTTGAACCATGTGCATTGTTGAACAAACTAACATTTACACAAAAAAAATTTACTTTGATGTGTTTAATTGAGATGGAACCAAACCTTGTCTTAAACTGAACCAACTTTAATTTCTTTGTGAAAAAGATCAAAACTAGAAATTATAGGAATCCAAAAGTTGATTTCAAGACTAGACCAAAGGTTTTTTTTTTGAAATCAAGAACTAAACAAATTAATTTAGACTCCTATCCTTATAAGAGGGCAAATGTTAAACATAATAAAAACATTTGTAACTCACAAGGTTAAGGATAAAACCAATTATAAACAACAAATGTAACTATCCTTACAAGTGCATTATTGTGTTCCTCTTGACTAGCCTCCTCTACAAAAATGTAGTGGAATGATTAGTTATGTAAACAATTAGTGAATATATTGCTCAACAATGTATCTAAGGTGAAATTTTATGAACTTCCTTCAAAGCAAAATAAGTGAACTTACACTTTTCATCACTATGCCTTTGCAAGTCACTTCATTAGTTTTAAATCATCCTAAGAAAGTAATAATGTGGCCCTCAAATGCTATATACATTTCATGTGCCTAGTTCTTTTCAAAATTCACGTTCATTTTCCATCACATCCACCAAGGTACACAAAATTCCTCACAATCAAGAATCATCATCAAGCAAAATTGATTTTTAACCATCTTTGCTCTATCTTTACACCTAATAATTGCCTTTTGTTTCCCAAGAAAATATGTCTTAAGAATTAAGAAACCAACCAAGAAAAGTTAAGATACTAAAAGATCAAGTGTAGCAATATCTAATAAGCCATGATTACAATTTGGTTCCAACTTAATTTCAATATTCAACCATATTTAGTGTTAGTAACAAAATTTAATATCTTGAGAAGCTTCCAAAACTTTCCATTTGCAATGTTTGCTTGAACTATATTATGTTGTTACACATTTCACTCATCTCTTTAATAATTGACATCCCCACCACATAAATTTCTTGTGGTACTTCATCATGGTGTGGTTGCAAATTAAGGTGACTCACTTTTTGCATCATAATGTAATTTTTTTCAAAGTGTAATGCATTAACATATCATTAACATGCCATAAAATCATCAATATGTCAAATTTGCAATTGCATTACAATCGTCAACTTGAATATAAAAACATATATAATAAAAAAAATACAAAAAAGTACACCAAATATAATTTAATGACGTTTTGAGGTTCAACTTTATGGATTAGTTCCATAACTACACTTTTATATGAATGCAGTTTTGTCTATCACTTTTATTCACAACATTGTGCTAGGACTTAGGATAGGATATATTAAAGAAAATACATTAATACATACATTTTGCTAAAAACTCCTTGACCAAAAAGAACTTTAAGGACTTTTGAAGGATTTGAAATGGGCTTTATTTTCAAAAGTCCATATTATAATCATTTTTTCATGTATTTCTTTTTCCCTAACATGTTATGTTAAAAAAGGTCTAATTAAGATTTTGTTCACATGGACTTTATTAATTCATTAACCATTGTCTAATCTCCCACTTCACTAATTATACCACATTAATAAACTACCATTTTTAACAACATCAAATGGATTTTTATGGAGTGTTTTATCCACCAAAATGAGTCATCTTAACTTACAACCAGTTGGTATTAAACATCATTCATTGATTGTCAAAGATCTTTCCAAATACACAATGCCATTTTCCTCAAAAATTCAAATCCTAAGAGTATGTGCAAATGTATAATGCCATGATATTCAAGACACAATTATTGTTATGAGCCCATTTATATTCACATGTTCTTATCAACCCATTGTTATTTGTAATGAAAAAAAACATAAGCTTTAATATTATACCAAGTTTGCACCTTGTTCAATAAAACCAAATCCCATAGTGTAAATGTTATCATGACTATGATAGTAACACAACATCCAAATGCCCAACTACTTGATGATGTTTCAATTTGATCATTACATGTAATCCATTCTTACATCCATTAAAGTTATAATGAACTAGATGCAATTTCAAATATCTATTACTACCTTCTACTTTTCAAATCAATCACAAGGGAAATGAACACATGTGGATCATAATTTGTTTTCATTTTTTTACCAAGCTATACAAATTTTCAATTATTCCACCTTCCTTGGTTTGGACATAAAATATCCATGGATGTCATGGGACCCCGCCTTTGACAATGTTACAAAATGTTTTTGTTTAACCATGTTCGCATTTCATTTTTGAATCATATAGCTAATAGCAACAAGACTAACATCTTTTACATTTCACATTCACATCAAGGTGATCTTCTATTGGTTTTGTTGGTGTGTCAAATACATTGATCAACAAATTTCTTTATAAAATACTACTTATAGTGAAAATTGAATCATTTTTATACATATGAGTTTTTCGTAAATTCAAAAAAACACAACACTAAAACCTTAAGTGTGGTCCAAACCCAAATGAAATTCAAAAAAATATTTGCAAAAGAAAACATTGGCCTTCAATGAGGGGTGAAACTCAAAAATGCACCATTTTTTTTATTAAATTAAGTTTCATCTTGTTTTGACCCCTTCTTTCTTTTTTCCTAAGTGTCTCCATTACTATTACATGTATTTTCATTGTTCCTACCTGTACAACTACCATAATTACTTTGAACCTTGTGCATTAAATGTTGAATTTCAGCATTTCATACCCAAACTTAATAAAATTTGCAAGCCTTGTTCAAAGAGGGGATAATGTGCCAAAAAAGGTGCAGGAACAAGGTGAAGATAAGGTGACTTTAAGGAAAATTCTATATTAAATTATTTCAAACAATTTTTTCATGATTAGTTGTCATTTACAACAAGTTTGTTTACTAAGGTTTTTAGATAAAATCATAAATTTTAACTTTAGATTCATTTTTATCAATGACCTGGTATGGATCATAAAGAGTCAAATATTAGGTCATGATTTGCCACTTTGTTTGGCATTAGCCTTAAAAGTTAACATTATCCCTAATGTTTGAGTTGAAAATATCAAATTAAGTTGGCATGTGTGGGAGAACCAAAGTTAAGGAAAGACATCTAAGAGGTGAGCTATCATGAAAAATTGGCCAAGCAAAAGATGTAGAGTTGTGAAAATGGGTCAAGTCACATTTTCATTTGCAAAAATGACTACTTTGGTATGAAAAGAATATACTGTATGGTCCAAAGGAAGGCCTAATTGACAAAATTTTGAAAGAGTGTCCAAATGGATTACTTGGGGACATAATAATACAAAAAATACCATAACACATTTGGAAAGGAATTATTATTGACCCAACTTGAAGTATGGCACCAAAGAATGTTGCAAAATTTGTTTGAGACGTTAGTAAAGTAGAATAATTTTTAAAAAAGTAAACAAGATTGGTGTGACAACTTCCAAAATTGTAGATGGGCTTTAGCAAAATGTGTTTATGGAATTCATAGTGAATTTTCCACCTTCAAAAGGGTTGATGAGATTATTGTAATTATGGATAGGTTCAACAACATGGTTCATTTCATTCCAATTATGGACAATACCACAACCTAAAAAACAAGAAAATTATTTTTCTTAAATGTGTTCAAGCATCATGACTTTCCAAAGGTCATTTTGTCTTATTAGGCCCCAAAATTTATGAGAAAATCTTGGTGAACTTTCTAGAAAATGATGGGGTCAAAATGACTTGTAAATATTTTAAACCCCAAATTGAAGGGCATGTAGGGTGGAACATTATGCAATATCTTTTAAATGAATAAAAAAAATACAATTTATGTATATGATTTTTCTAACCCAACTTCATTAAATTGTTCTTTCATTAAACATTTCTCTCTAAGTTTCAAATTTTAAAAAATAGTATTGTAAACAAACTAAATTGGTAAACATACAACCCAACACATGTTGAAAATATAAACTACAAAGTTCAAGCCAACTAGTTAAATCATCAATAAAAAATTAAGAGAATTTCCATTGCATGCCCCTACTTGTGCCTACAATAACGACCATCACAAATAAGTGATGTTGTGATCCCCATCACAACACCTACCATTGCTTCACCAAATTTTCACCAACCTTGCTAGATTTTTCACCCCATTTTAACCACAACTATCCTTATATTTTTTTCACCACATGTCCATTCATGTGGTTTTGTCAACAATATGTGCAATGAAGTTATTTGGCACACTTATAATGTCATTAGGTCAGTTGTTACAAGGGGCCACACAAGTGCAAGCAAGATTTTTTAAAAAAAACTTTAAGATAATAAGAACTTCTAACCAACCTCCTTGCACAAACCTCCCCATAAACTTTTGTCCAAGCTACAAGTTGCAAATTATGACTCAAGTTCTGCAAACTTCTATTTATGCAACTTCCTTGGACACTCACTACCTTTATGTCACACAATATCCTTCGAGTTGCACAAGTTATTCAAACTACATGTTCATTGCATTTTTTTCTCACAACCTCCCTCGTGTTGTGCAAACTATGCATTCATTCATTACTTTTTGTAATTGGAGGGAGACTCCTTAAATGGGTCTTTTAACTCAAGTTGTGGTAATGCAAATTGAACAATAGATGCAATGATTTTTAGTGAAACTACCTCATTAATTAGTTAGATGGTTTGACAGGTTATATTGTGTTCATGTGATGGGGTAATGTAGAGACTTGTCATCATTTTTAGATGACAAACCTTCGCGGAACTCATCGACAACAATAGGCAGAATTTGACAAGGTTGCATAAAAAATAAATAATTTTATTAGACTTTTGGAATTTGGGTGAATTTAATTAAAAATTTTATGATAGGTTCAAGAAAAACATTATGGAATATTTCTTAGAACCCACCAAAAGCCAAGTAATTTTTCTTAAACTAGATTTGAAATCAACCAACAGAAAACACATTTTAAAATAAAGATATTCAAATTTTAAATGTTTGGTCTTTTGTAATTTAATAAAATGTTATTTGCAAGCCTTGGGGCACATGGTGGGTAACACAAAATCTATATATAATTTTTATCACACTTTTTTTATTTAGCTTACATAAGTGATAAGATAAGATGTTTGAATCTTGGCTTGCATGTTGAGCCCCAAAAAAGCACATAAATGACATTCCCATTTGTTTTTAATGCCAAAGTCAAAAATTTGATTATGTAAGTTATTGACCAATGTTGTGCATTTATATTTTTTTCACATATCCTTGGGTAAGGGTATATATATTTTCAATTTATTTATCCATTAAGCCAATGGGTCTTATTGTAACCAAAAAGAGAGAGTCCACAAAACCTCTACCTCTCTCATAAATCCACTTTGTTATAAGCTAAGTAACTCATCTCCTGTCAAGTAAGTAGTATTACAGCAGTCCTATTATGAGGTCCCACAACTTCTGACCCTCCATTCTCGGCTGGTTCCTAAAAATATGCACACCATCAACCTATCCTAAATCTACTACAGTAGTATCCCTTGGTTGCTGCTGGAACAATGGCATTCTTGTATTGTGAGTGCAAAATGTCAGTAGGGTCTAGCTTGAAGTCAGAGCTCTCAATGTTCATTCGGTTTGTGATGAGCTACTAATTCCCTTCTCCCCATTTTCCCCTTTCTACCTGGGTCAATGAACACAAATGCTTGTGCTAAGGCTTGACACAGATCAACTTCTGGGCTCTACTCGACATCTGAACCAGGTGCACCAAGTTGGTTTACAACTACTCAAGAAGGGGACAGAATTCTATGAAAAGCATGGATCTATGAATGCTTGCTGTAATCTCCTCCATCCTACTTCTTTGTCTCATTCACATTCTGCCCAGTCCCAAGGATACCCACAAAGAGGTTTCTAGCTCCCACTCAGGTGTTATGAACTACCCACTGGATAATCCAAGCAAGGTCTCCCCCACAACTTCTACAGATGAAGTTTCTATATGCCTCTAATTCTACAACTCAAATCACCTTTAAGCATCATCAGCCTTCAGCATCAACCCTTGATTAGTCCTAATTCTAACGAGAACATAGAGCCGGCCATCTTATAGTTACTGGCGCAGCGGAAGAAAAACATAGCAACTAACTATCCTAGAAACTCCTCTCTTACCACCAAAAACTACCCTCATTCTGCCTGTCAACCTGCCTCTTTCTCCTTCGAATCCAATCTCTTATCCTCGTCCAACCTACTGCTCTTCCCGCCTTTCGTGCATCCATAGATCGCACTTGGCCATCCACCTCCAGCTGCCACCCTGTCTCACATAACACACAAGCAACAAACCTTCCAACTCACAATCAGTAACAAACAAATGAAAAGATAAACCCCGCCGTTTGCATGAAGAAAGTTGACGACGAGTTCATCACCTAAACCCTAAAACGAATATAGCTTTCACACTACAGAAACCTAAAATGCTCCCTGTCTGGTCACTCCCTGTCTAATCACATTATGTCTGTGTGCTTCCCAGGTCGGTCATAAACTGTTGTTCCCTGGCTCGGCAGCAAGAGATGGTAGAACGACAGTTTAAGCTTGAGCTTTGACTGATTCAATTGCTATGTGTGTACGTACGTACGCATGTGTCTTTGTTCAGATTGCTAAACAGTTGTTTTCTTTGTTATCACAGAAGTGTAGCAGCACATGCTGCAGTGAAGTTCTTGGAGACAGAGCGAGAAGTAAAGTTAGAGCCTAAGAAACCCAAACCGCTTCCTCAACAAGAACCAGTAAAGATTGCCTCAGATGGTAATCCACCCAAGTACTGAGGTGTGCGTGTCCGTCCAGGGGTGAAGGGATATCTAGTAGAGATCTGACCGAGGCGCTGGAAGAGGACGATTTGGTTAGGGACATACACAACGTCCCCTGAGGCTGCTCGAGCCTATGATGCCGGCATTTTTTACACCGGCAAAAGCATCCCCTTCAACTTCCAGGATTCAGAGGGCTCATTCCCAGCTCTACCTGAACATCTGTCACTTGATGATTTTGACCCAGTGGTCATGGACGAGATCAAGCTGTTTGTGAAGAAAAAGGCTCTGGAAGCAGCCATGAGGGAGAAGGTAACAACAACACAAGAATTACCACACACCAAAGAGAATAAGGTTGAGAATGAAAGTAGCTCAGTTGGAGCAGAAGAACAATGTGCTTTGTCCTCTGACAAAATGGAAGAACCATGCATATTGTCCTGTGACAAAATGGCCTCTGACAACTATGAAGATGCACATGTTAA
>Ga0116231_10008136_pt1 | contig 18580 bp, 4 predicted proteins | sample S1TSphgellanicum_2_FD_89695 | JGI IMG/M metagenome (GOLD analysis project Ga0116231, IMG submission 89695) | Host-associated microbial communities from peat moss isolated from Minnesota, USA - S1T2_Fd - Sphagnum magellanicum MG | ecosystem: Host-associated > Plants > Peat moss > Unclassified...
TAACTTTTTTTTATTCAAAATAAAATAATAATAAAAAAGCCATCACCAACAGCGACCCCGTTGAAGGTGAAATAGATTATCACTTCCAATTATTAATGAATAAATTGATGGGTTGCTTTTTCTTTCTTTCCTTTTTTTTTTTTTTTTTTTTCCCAACTACATGTGTTCAAAGTCACCACCTCACAAATCTATTGGTCAAGAATTGAATAGTGATTGCTGTGAGTCAAATTGTGACCCATCATCATAAAGTGACATCTTGATTTTTCTTCTTGGGGTCATGTTCTCAGAGTTCGTAACTCTGATTAACTATACATATTTTCAACCCAATTGCAGCTCTCCAATGGAAAGCACTCATCAATGCAGCAAGAAACAAAGGCCTTATGTCAATGGCTTTCCATGGCTTTCCATTAGCCTCTGATCAACAGCTCAAGAAACAAGGCCTTATATCAGTGACTTTCCATTCGCCCGTGATCAACAGCACATTCTGATCACATCAGCTTAACCCCTAGATGTCCCCTAAGGACCAATTAGGTCCCCTTTTTAGTGTTTTTTTTTTTGGGTCTTTTCCTAATGTTTAGGGGTTAATGGAAAGAGACCCTTGGAGGTTCAAAGTCATGTGAAAACTTAGAGGTCCAAAGTCAATTTTGCAATGTTAAAGGTTATATACTTCATCCAAACTATCACATATAGACCATTTTACATGCCCTAAGCAACAACTGTCCTAAACCCTAAACCCAACGAATTGCGCAAGAAAGGCCATTTGTGAAATGAAGCTGTCATTTGTGAAAGACACATCACAAGAAAGACCTCACATGAAATCATGTGAATCTATAATCACTTTTCAAAAAAAATTGTTTCAATACCAATACATTTCAAAGTTTAATTGAAAACTTTTTGAACTCAAATATATAAAGCACATCATGTACATGTAGCAATTAGAAGCTCTAATTGCATCACATTATTCAGGTTTCAAGAAGCATAGGAATGTCAAACAAACTTATTACTTGAATATAATAAACTAACAAAATATTATTCATCACCTTTTACCTGTTTTTTTTTTTTGTGCAATATGGCTAATGCAAGAAATCTAATTACCCAAAAAACTATGATAATTTGGTGCCAATTGCCAATGTCTACTTACATATCTATCTTCAAACATGTGTATAGGATGAAGTTCAAAGTTCAATATTGTTACAAACACTCATGATATTTGCTAGGATGCATTAATTCGTGATTTTTTCCAAATTGCAAATGTACCCTTATGTACAATGTGTTATTTCAAAAGATCACCAAAATTTTGAAAAAGTTAATGGCTTGTCTTCTTCATAATCCTATAGAACTCCTCTTCATTGATTTCACCATCACCTGTCGGAAAATGAACAACTTTGGTAAAAAATTAAGTGGAAAAGTGAATATTGTAACAACCATATCCAGCTTCATCACATGAACAAAATATTGTCTTTTTATATCAATAAATTGGCAACAATTTGGCACCATTTATTATTTTAATGAATTTGGAGTCTAACCCACCTTTCTATCAACAATCTCAATCTTTATTTTTCTTATTTATTAGCAATGAAGCAAGAAAGCATTATCATAGCTTTTGTTTCTTCGATTGATTTTTTCATTTGAAAAACAAAACAATAGGTGACTTCCTTTTTTCTTTTCTTTCTTTGATTTGTTTGCTTAACTTGATTTGTGCATTACCCATTCTTCATCTTTCAAAAATATTTCAAAACTTATCCCATTCTCTAAAAATGAATGTAATCATATGTAAGTTGAACAAAACATATGCATAAAAAACAATTGAAAATTTGTATTTATTATGTAACCATGATGTTTGAATCAATGGAAGTAATTTTACCATCACGGTCAGCTTCATCAATCATTTCTTGTAATTCTTCATATGTCATGTTCTCACCAAGCTCTTTTGCAACCCACTTAAGATTCTTGAATGATATTTTACCCTACATAAATTGTGGAATTTTTAAAATAATTAAATAGTACAAATAACATCTATTGTGTAAAATTGTATATTTTTGTAAAGTATCATGTTACTAATTGGTGATATAATTGCTCATGTTTGACAAAATATATATTTTATGTGAGATTAATAGTAGTGGAATGATAATCCAACTTTTTATATACATATATTCTTTACAATATATTGTAAAACATACAATTTCATCATCATCAAATAAACGAAATGCTTTCATGATCTCTTCTTTAGAATCATGTTCTTCCATCTTGGTTGTCATCATTTGCAAGAACTCTTCAAAATCAATAGTCCCACTACCATCTTTGTCAATGTCTACAATCATTTTCTTGATTTCCTATTGCCAACACATTGCAATGTTAAACTCTTGAAGGAAAGGATTTGGATATTAAGATTTTTAATATTGATACTAAACCTCAATTTTGATCTACAACATTTTGGGTTTTACTTCAATTTACAAAAATAACCAACAAAGTTCTATGATATATAGGTAGATCAAGTTATAATAAAGTTTATAAGTCATGGAACAAAAACTTGCCATGAAGCAAAAACCTCCAATCCATTAAACTTGATGAGTTTTCAAAACAAATTTGTAAAAAATATCTCAAAAACTTAATTTGACACCAAGGATCAAATGATTGTGATTTGTTTATTGGGTGTTAGGGACTTAAAACCAATTGTTTTGGGTCCACTAACCTCCTTTTTTGGTTCAAAACCAAGGGCCTTGCCATGAATTGCCATAATATTTTATATGAAAAATCATGACAAAAAAACCTAGGAAAACACATAAACAAGAATGAAACAAAAAAAATGCAGATTAAAATATTTTAATGTATTTAATATTTATGTACACACATAAAGATGGTAGGTATCCTACCTCATTGCTACTTTGAGTTTCTTTGCATCAATTGTACCTGAAACCCAAAAAACATTTATGATTAATGTCACAACATTAATCACTTATTTACAAAACTTCAATAACTTGAAAATATAGAATTTTCAAAAATACTTCAACAAGTACATCACAAAATGGAGACCTTATTACTACCCAAATACTTGCATTTGATGGCTACGCATTATGATGTGATTTTTATCTTTAACAATTGTGATGTTGAGGTTCAAAAAATCAATCCAACATGACTTCAAGAAAGTAGATATTCATATAACATTTCCAAAGGTACATATTACAAAGACCAAAAATACCATAAAACCCATTAATTAGTTGTAGAGATTACAATATTGGATCGATTACCATACCCATCTGCATCAAAGAGGTCAAAAGTTTCACAAATCTCTTGTTTTTGTTCTTCTGACAAGCCTTGTGAACGGCTCTTGTTCTTGTCTCGTCGTGTGGGCCCAACTCCCTTGCGAAAACTCTACCTTCGCCATTCAAGAAGGAAAAAATCAAAGTTTGAATCAAAAAATTAATTAAATTCTAATTTTAAATCACTTTGTTATTAAAGCTCTAATTCAAAAAAAATTACGATTGAAGCTCCCATCTTTTTCTTGACTTTATCAAAGTGTCACACTTAAAATGAAAATGGTCACAAGTGCAACTCCCATCTACATGGCAAAAATTTGTGAATGTTCACCATGGTTGATGTTGAACTTCCCAAAGGTTGTCAATATGAAGTCACAACCCCACTAGACACCTTGGTAGATGGTTTTCTGAAAATGGAAAAGGAAAATCCTTTCAAACTCAAATCCCCATCCAAAATTTTGATATCCACAAAAAATCCCTTTTGAAAATATTCAATCACAACTTGCATGCAACCAAATTGATCAAAACAACAATCTCCCACCCAAAACCCAAGTAAAAACAAATATGATAATCAAAGATTTTTTTTATGGTGTATAAAACACACCTATGTTATTCATCACTTTGATAGAATTTAACACCTTTTTAAAAGACAAAAGACACAATAGCTTCAATCCAACATTATAGTTCAATTATCAAGAACACACACCTATGAAGAACAAGTGAGACATATTGTTTATGTCACAATTGTTTCTATTAATATGGGAGTTGAAAGGAAAGAAAATTGGTTGTAACAATTTGCAAAAATGCAAAGAAGAGTGCTTCAAGAATTGAAGGAGTGGTTATGGGTGGGTTGATTAGGACCATTGGATAAAAAGTACTTTATATGATCCCAACCATTGGAATATTGTGATGACTAGGTATATGTCTATTTGAATTAGTTAAGTAATTGATTCAAGTGCATTAGGGTAGTTGATAGTAAAATAGAACATAGAATTTCAAATGACAAAGGAAATTGCCAACAACTTGAGAAGGATACAACATTTATCACTATGTATTACATGACTTTCAATTGGATGACAAGAGTATAATAAAAACTAAGGGTATGTGGGGGCTTGGCAAAACAAGTGTAGGTAAAAGAGATGTCTTTCCCTAAACTAAAAAACTTGAAATTCCCTTTGTTATTTCAAAAATTACCTTGCCAAACATCATTTCCTACTCCAAGTTGGCACAAGAGGTTTTGTGTAATATCGTCTTTGGGGTGGAAGGGGGGGGGTTGGGGAAGGGGAATGTTGACCATCAATTTTAATCAATCACAACCATACACCATGTATTCTTCAAAAGCCTTAAGAAAAGGTTTTAACTCCACTAACAATAATGAATTGGTTTGCATATATAGTTTGGATGAGATACAATCATTTTATGATAGAAAAAGTCAATAATATCAAAAAATGTGTACATGATTCAATGCTTGTAAAAGGCATTAAAGATTAAAAAGATTGTTCATGATTGGCTAGGAACTATAATGTTTGCCCATGTGGTTGCAATTTGATAATGCTTTATATTATTTCATTTATCATGTTTATGGATGGGGATTGGAAACAACTAACACAATGTGTTGCATGTCATAAATGTTGGCCCAAATAGAGGGTATGGGTGGAGCTATTCTTAAAAGTTAAATATGTTAAAATTGGTACATTCATCAATTTATGATAATCTTATGTACGCAACTTCACATTACTTAACCAAATGTGTTGAAAGACAAACATCAATGTAGCCCCCTTTGAATGTCTGATTTTATCAATCAAGTTATGTTAAAAGCATGCAATAATTCATTTTTTCAACATAGATATCATAATACATGGGTAATTTTGGCATTTGTGTGTTGAATAAAATTAATAAAATTAAAATTTTATAATTTAGCACTTGAATCTATAATTTGAAATTTTCAACAAATAAGGAATACAATTAATAAAACCATTAGTTTTCATAATGTTTTTGTTGTCCTTGTGGTTAAATGGTTCACATTTGTTATTATTTAGCAAGACATGTTCAATGTTTGAATCTAGTTGCCTTTAAATGCTACTATAAAACTTTGATTGGATCTTTGAAAATTTTGGTTAAAAGTGATTTGTTTTTTAAAATTTTGGTCAAAGCTCCCTAGGTTCTATGGTGATCTATTCACCAAATCCACAAATTCATGCATTGAATGCCTACCTATATTTATCAAGTAATAGTTATGTGATTGGCATTAATGGCTATCAATGTGACCATGTATATTATTTGCATTGAATTCCTTTGTTCATAATTTTTTGTGAAAGTGATTTGAAACAAAAAAAAGGCAATGGAGATGGTGATGGAACATATTTGGAGACAAGTAAAGGAGGTTTGGAGGCATGAAAGAGGGCATGGGGCTTCTTCATGGCAATTAAGATAGATTAAAGTTGAAAAAAAAAAAAAAGGAAGAGAGGAAAGAGTAGGAACCTAAAAGTTTTATTTGTGTGTGTGTGTGTGTGTGTGTGTGATTTTTTGAGTAAAAAAGAAAATAGGAAAGAAGAACATGCATTTGTAAATAGTTCTCCCATAATTTTAAAGTTTGATTTGTGTGGTTTTGAAGAGGAAAAGGGAAAAGGAATATGTGGAAAACATGTTTTCTGAGTTGTAAATAATTTTTCATGGGTTTGGATATTCTTAGAAGGACGAAACATTCTTGTCTTTTGAGGTTTTTCTTGGTCAAAAGAAGCTATTGGGGAAAAGGAAATTTTGATTTTTAGGGTTGTAAAGCTTGATGTTAAAGGTTGAAAAAAATTGTTAGTATTTTTTGTAGATGAACTTGATAATCAAATTTTGATTACCAAATTTTAGTACCAAAAACCAACTATTAAATTAAATGACTATCGAAAAAAAACTATTGAAAATAACTACCAGAAATCTTTTACTTATTTTTAATACCAAATTTTAATGATGAAATGAAAACTACTGGTTAGGATTTCTAAATTGTAGATAATATATTTTTCTAATTTAAAAAAGATTATAATTTTTTTGTTATTCTCAATGAAATCATTGTTTTAAACTTGGAATTTGATAGTTATTTGGATATACTTGAGTTGGGCTTGGGTATGTTCAATAAAACTTGTGGTTTATGGTGTATTTTATCTCGAAGCACTACAAGTTATTTCTTTATTTGTTTAAAGATTTTTTTGCACTACAAAATTTTGGATTCGTTTTCTTTCAAATTTGTATTTGTTTTGCAGCTTGAAAGTTTGGAGGTTCATTTGCTTTCATAGGTGTGTGCTCTATAACTCTATAACCGATGGACAGGGACAACATGGTTATTTTTTACAATGGTGAACAAGAGAAGCTAGAAGATATTACTAAAATGATAAAACTAGAAACTAAAATCAATCTACTATTAAAAATTGGTGGAAAAACCTTGTCAAAAAAAGTACATTAGAAGAAATTTTGTCCATTCCAACAATATGGTTATGACTATAAATGCTACTAGTGTCCAAATCAACTATTTTTACAAGTACAATTGGGTTAATCTTACGTGTCATTTTAGTCGTAAATGTGTGTAATCATATATGCAACTATTGTAGTCACATATGCGACTATAGTGTTGACATAATCGAATGAAGTCGCAAATGTGACTATAATTTGTGACTATTACATGTTTGGATGGAAAAGTAAAATGAAAGTGCACATTTTCATCCAATATTGTGAATGGATCCTTGGATGGATGAAAACCTAGTTGTTTTTGCAATTGGTCATAGTTGTTTTGGCAATGAAAGCCAATAATTTTTCCATTTACAATATTTTGATGACTGAAACATATGTGGAATCTTTGGAATTACAATATTTGTTTGATAATCAATTTGTGTCTAAATATTTATTGGTATTTTGTTTTGTTTATTGATATTGACAATACAAATTATTATATTTTTATTAAATATATTTGAGTTATGATTTATTTATAAATATTATATATGATGATTATTTAATTTTGTACTATACATTTAAATTAAATTTTATTGGTAAAATACAACTCATTATAATCATAATCAAATATGATAAATTTTTAATCAAATAGAGGTTTAAGATTTCCAAGAAATATATCATTTATTTGATCATAAGACTTTTACCATAATTTTAAATAAAATTTATATATTATATTTGTAAAAGTATAAAACTTAAAATTCCATCAAATTCATTAATTATCTAACATTACTAAATGTGATTTATATTAAAATTTAAAATAAAAATATATATACATCATAAATATTATAACTAACATTTAGGAAAAAAATTATTTTTTGAAATGTGATAGATATATTATCCATTTATAAAAATTATATGTGAATTACTTTATATTATAATATATTATAATCACATTGTATAGATTTTTTGTATGAAATGAAGGATTAATATGTGGGTGATAAATTATTTATTTATTTACTATTAAATATTAATCATAAAATATTTTTCATTTATAAATTATGTGCTTGAAAAAAAATTCTAGCAAATCATCATCAAAATGTAATCAATTTAACAAAATTCAAAAAAAATTATTCAAATTAATGTACATTTTTGGAAGAAAAATACATTTAATTGTGTATCTCATCAAAAGTACTTTAAGAATTAATTTTTTTTTTTTCCATTTGGACAAATATCAATAAAATATGAAATATTGAAATTGATGTTTATGCAGTATTTAAAATCAAGTATGGTTTAAATAGAATGCATTCCAATATATTTGCACATCAAGTGGGGTGGTTGATGGCAAAGGAATTCCATCCTTGGAGTCTAAGGATCAAACTTCATAAATTACATAGTTGTGGTCAATGATGGTACGTTGACTATGTACCCTACATAATTAGGTTACTTAACCTAGGTGCCTACCTAGGCCCGCCTAAGTACCTAGATTAGGTGGCTTACCTAGTTACTTAAATTAGATTTATCGCCTAACTTAAGTAGTGATACATGTCAACAATTCATAGGTTGAAAATTTATGAAATTACCAATAGTATGAATTATTATATTTTATTATTTATATACATATAAATAAATTTCTTAATATATGTGATTTAAAATATATTAAATCATTTGAATTTAATTATTTAAAAAATGTTGCCCAATATTTTATGTAGTCGTATTTATAGTTGCATAGTCCTACGACTAGTCAATGGATGAAAAATCCATGCAGTTACAACTAATATGTGACTATAAGGGTGATTGTACATGCCACATGGAGTTTTGTGCAACTACTTGTCTTTTGTCACTTGTCCAAAATGAACACAAGGTTTGTAGTTGCATGTGTTCGTTACAACTAAAATTTTGTCCTTTACAACTAAAATTGTAGTCATTTATTTCCAAATTTCTTCTAGTGGTATAACTACATCACAACCAAAACTTTTCAAGAACATGTTTGAAAGAATATTTTTTTCAACTCTAAAAATAATTGGAGGAAATATGACAATTTCAAAACAAATAAACTTCCAATTGTGGACCTAATGGTTTTTCATTAAAAATGAGTTTCACATATGTGGATTGTGGACATGATTTTCTTAAGAGCCATGGTATTTAGTACCTACTATGGCCCCAAATACCTCTCATACAAAAAAATTATTACCTTACCCCATCTACACTTTTAGTATTGACCGTGATTCTCATGTCAAAATCTTAAAGATTTTTTTTCAATCTAATGGGGAGAAGAATAATTTTGATATAATGAATATTTTTTGTTTCACTTTAAAAGATGAAATTTTTAAATAGGGATAAAATTTTATGTAATATCACATAGGTTGCAATTTTGAAAAGTTGGAAACAACTTTCTACAAAAGATATAAGAATATTCAAATTAATGAATAGGTCGGCATGGCATCCAAGGTGGTCAAAAACTTCAAATGAAAAAGCAAAAAAATATTATGAGTGCATATTTGAGCTTGCCAACTTCCTTCAACATAATGCAAACAATAATTTTTTACTATTTTTTAAAAAGTTGGATTATTGCCTTATTTGAAGGTTTTCGCAACAAGAATGAAGAATGACACTTTGTTTCACCACAAGGAAGTTATTATTACATGTGAAGAGAGCATGGGTGATGTTAATGATTACCCAAAATTACTTGAACCTCGAGCAAAATTTGAAAAATCAACTAAGTCTAAAAGGGCAAACGTCATTTGCAATCACTATCACAAACCAAAGGCATACCAAAGAAAGGTGCCACTAGAACCTTGATAATCCCAACAATAAGTTGAAGGAGGAAAAGGATGTTTTAGTGAATTAAGTTTTAACAAACACTGTTTTAGCACAACAAACCAAGGGAACCACAAATTAGTCTACTAAACAAGGCAATTGGAACCACTAAGGACTTAAGGAAGAAATTAAGGTTACCTACCCCTATACTAGTTACTTCTACTTTCATGATGCAAATTAGATGCATACCAAATTAGTTGGGTTGATTAAAGACCTTAAAACTCACATTCATGATTTTTTTACATTGTTACTTTTACAATTACAAAAAAAATGTATTGGATGATAACTATTTGATGTTATTTGAATGCCTTTGATTGTGTAATGTTAAGGTCACCCATGATGGGGATAACAATATGATCATTGAAGGCAATGGGATTGTGTAGACAATAACAATAACTAGATGCTTTGGAGAATAATACCAAATGCCCGAAAGTTTTTATTATGAATGTTGCTGAAGTCACACGAGGAGGAGGATTTCTTAGTGAAAGCAAAACTAGATTTATTCATAATTGGGACCATCACATTACCATAATCAAAAAAATTAATTGCCATAATAACTAGCATGAAATTGAATAATGATGATATCACTTATGAATTTCCTTGCATCCCATGTGAAATTCTGGTAGATGCAACTCTTGCTAGAATCAAGGTACATGAATTGAAGATTTCCAAATGGACACTATTGGAAAAGGTCTAGGTTACAACCTCAATATTGAAACAAACCCACAATATGGTGAAAGTTAATACAAATTTGGATTAAAAAAATGTAACTATGACTACATGTGTAAAAAAAGTATCCCTCATTAACACACTTTACCATGCTTTCACCCTTTTGGATTAAAAAATGTTCCTTCTACATATTAGCAAATAGTTAATATGATTTTTTGAAAGTATCTTAAAGTGTTATGCAGCCATTTTTGGATGATTTTAACATGTTCAATGATTAAAAAATTCATATTGACAAATTTTGGTTGTGTTTTGACAAGTGCTGAAAATTTAATATTAACCTAAGTCCCAATAAATGCATGTTTATAGTTTATTCAAGGATAATCCTAAAATATATTATATCCAATGGAGGGAAGCAATTGAATCGTAAGAAGATTTCCACCATTGTCAACATGCCACCTCCAAAGATTCCCAAGGACATACAAGTTTTCAACAATGTCACCCAATTCTACCATTGTTTTATTTGGGATTTTGCTTTCATCAAGGCCCCAATTAGCAAGTTGTTGATGAAGGTTGAGGCATTTCATTAGACCCCCTAATGTCAAGCAACACATAATACTATCAAAAAGAGGTGCATGGATGTTCCAAGGTGGGACCTAAAATTCGATGTACACACAAATGTCTTTAATATGGTAGTGAAAGTTTTTTTAAAAAACAATTTGACTTTTTAAGGCAATTATGGACTATGCAAAATAGTCCATCTTTTATGAAAAATACCCATTAGAAAAATGAAAAAATCTAAAACAAAAACTTATCGAGATAAAAAAATAGTTTGTAATCCAATATTTAAAAAAATTGGATGATATTTTGGTTTGTCTTAAATTTTGTTGAATTATTCTTCAAGCATTGCAACTAATGAGTCATAAAAAGATTTATTTTAATTATAAAATGGTTAATATTCATGGAACTATATTAGTTTAAAATCCTACTAGAAAATGTGATCAACCAATTACGTATATACCCCATCTTTTCAATAGTGTAAAGACTAACTACACCATTACCGAAAAGGAGGCTTTAGTTATGGTTTATGCCTTGCATAGATTTAGACATTAGTTGTTAGGCAACTAGTTTGGTTTTTTTGTGGATCATATGATTTTTTGATAATATATAAACCTAAATGGTTTCATTTAGTGGTAGATGTTATGTTCATATTACTAGCTATTATTTTAAAAAATTAAATCCCATGTCAAATTTTAAATGCCCCTTTGTTTTTCATACAACCTATCTAACTACAAGAAATTAAATATTATTTCATTTTTGGAAATATTCTAATACAATTTTCTTAGGAATAGAAAAAGAAATTGGCCTTAAAAGCCCTACCATTTATAATGGTTCTTGAGGATAACTATAAAAATAGGGGCATTGTCAATTGTTAAAAATATATGTGCATATACACAAATTCCAATTATTTTACAAGAAAAGTTAGGAAGATTTTGGACGCCAAATATTGGTGGCCAACTTTGCATAATAACATTCTACAATGTTGTTAATCTTGTGATGAGTACCAATGTATAGGAAATTTGGTAACTATTAAGATTGCCAAATCAATTGGATTTTATTGGCCCTATAAAGCTTGATAATAGGTATACTATAAATAAATATATCTTGGTAACTATTGATTGTGCTACTAAATGGTTGGAAGTTATAACCATTATAAAAATATATAGATGTAGTTACAATAAAATTCATTCTTGCCATATTTGGATGCCCACTCATATTGGTGAGTGATCAAGGTGTGCATTTTATCAATGTGGCAATTGAAATTTTCACTATTCATTTTTTCAATGAAACATTAATTCCCACACTTACTATCCATAGGGCAATGGCCAAGCAAAATCAACCAACAAGGTGATTGGACTCCTATTGACAAAACTAATCAATGACAAAACAACATATTGGGATGAAAATTTGCATACATTCCATTATGTGTATATATTACACTTTAGTGACATAGGTTGAGTGACACATGTTGTAGTGATATAGACCTATGCCCTAATGATAGAGGATGAGTGAAAAAAGACCCAATGATATAAATCTAGGTCCTAGTGATAAAGGTTGAATGACACATGTTGTAATGATGTAGACCTATGTCCTATTAATAGAGGATGAATGAAAGAGGACCTAATGATATATACCTAGGTCCTAATGACAGAAGTTGAGTAATACAACTTAATGACATAAGCCTTAATGATTTATTATAATTTAATGACCTGGGTTGTAGTGATGTAGATCGAGGTTTTAGTGATAGAAGATGAGTGACATTGGACCTAGGTCCTAGTGATAGAGGTTGAATGACACATTGTTAAAGGTAAAATTATTGGACCTTTGGTTGGTTTTATTATTATTTATCATAGTCTAATATTGCAAAATTACCAAAAGTAGATTTAAATTTAAATGTTTGAAAAGCCATTCTATCCATTGATCTAGGTTGTGGTTGATTTGATTCATCCATCAAATGGTAGGTTAAAATGTTCTATAATGTGGGAGTTAGGTACATTTTGAGTTTAGTTAAGAAAAATGGGATTTAGGTTGAGTTTGCAACTTGACTACCTTAATCTAGGAGATAATTACTATAGTAGTGGTAATTGAAGGGAAAAGTGGAGAAGAAATAGGATCGAAGTAGTGTGTTAGCCACCGTTTACCTTGGTGGTGCATGGTTATTTGAAGGAATAAGATTTTAAAATTAAAGCTAATAGGAAGGGGAGAAAAAAACATTTGTGTTTGTGTATGTGTGGATGTTTGTGAGAGAAGGAAAAAATACTTGAAGTAGAGCCACAAGGTTACAATAAGGTAGTTTTAGTAGTATAAATGATTATAGTAACAAAGACTACAATTGTACATGGATTTGGTTTCAAATAAAGGTTTTGTTTGGGTTTGAATGAAAAGAGGTTGTTGTTCACACCTTGTTGGACATACTATTGCCTTGCATGTCATTTTTCTAGCTTTTATTTGTTGTTATAGGACATAGTCAACTTGCTAAATTTTATTCACAAAGTATAACAGCCTTTTCTCAAGGCATAATTTTGTGATAATAGTTCGAAACACATTGCAATTTCTTCCAATAGTAATGTAATGGTGAATATAATGTCCATTTTAATGATGGGGTAGCATTGATGTGATATGGCCATCCCATTTAACAATAATATACATAAACATTTTCACCAATATCATTGTGTTTATGGTGGTTTCAATCATCTTATGTTGCTTGAATCCATATATACATGTTAAATTTCTCATGACTAGATCAATGTTTTCAAATCCATTACTTGAGTCTTCGTGGTACAAATACATTCACAAGTAAATTACACATGGTCTTAGGGCATTATGGAAAATTTCACATAATATATTAATGCACATTCTGTATGACACCTTGCCCATTGTCCATCCCATGCACTTGAGATTTCTTGAATTTCAATTTAGTTCCATTAGAATCTAGCATGTAATTATAGTTGCATGTGACAAACATATAAACAAATTAAATATTTTAAAATTTATTTTTGTACATAATCAATGGTGAACATGCCCATTCACCCTCCATTCAAGCATCCAAGAAATGGGCAATATCACAATTGCTTTCCACTACAATCTATGTATGGTGGAATGGCACAAGCCCCACCCATTTAGATAGTCAAGAAGGTGACATTATAATGTCACTTTCACTACAATCCATGAACAATGGAATGGGGCAAGTCCCATTTCACTCAAATTGGATTTGAGCGGAAGTGCATAATGGTGTTGGACCATGTTTTTTAGTAGTGCATATAATAATAAAAAACAACATAAGTTAGAATAACTTAAGGTAATGTAAGGTAAAATAACTTGAAATAGCTTAAAATAGTGTGTGGTAAAACAACCTAGGGTATTCAAAACAACATGAAAAAATCTATCTATTGTAATTAATTACTTCAATTAATAGTGTATTATGTTAATTAGTAGTGAAACATGATGATTAGATAATGATGTTATAATGACATAATTTTAAACAAGGTGAAATGATTAAGGTGAGCAAACCTATTTCATTTAAAAAATTACATAATGATTTAGGCCAATGATTTGTGATTTGCACCCAACTTTTGTACTAGTATAGTTTAAGTCTACATGTGGTGTTCAAAACCTTTAATCTTTTTTTTCCTCCCTAAATTTTAGATCTTCCCCAATTGACATTTAGGTTCACAATAAAAAATTTAACAAGTTGCATAAAATGTTCTTTCATTTTTTTCATTCACATGAACAAGAATAAAATGATTTATGTACACATAGATGATTAGACATAATAATGAATTTAGCTTAGGGTGCAAACATGGTAAAGGAAAAATAAATAAATAATTTTGCCTCATCCCTTCTCATTTTCATCCTACATTTTGCATATGAAAATAAATAAGTAACATAAAAATGGGTGTAAGTATGATAGAAAACCCAACATCCCCTTTGTTACCTTTTAAAGAATTTATTTCCAAAAAATTAAGAACAAATAAGTTTTGAAAGTAAACAAAAAAATCCCCATCTATTGGATGGTAAATTTGTGGTTGGGGAACCTTTGACACAATATTTAATTAAATATATTTATACAAGGTTAAAATTAAGAAATAATTGTATTATTGATAGGATGATCAAAATTTTATTTTAAAAATTTATTTGTTAAAACCTATTTGACACATATTTTACAAAAAATCACATTACAAAAAGTAAATTGCAAAAGTTATTTGTATTTTGAAAAACGTATTTCTAATTACTTAAGCATGATGCAAAATTTGAAAATTAATCCACAATAATGAAAAATTATCTTTTTTTTTATCATTGATGTAAAAACATTCAATGTATAATAATTTTATCTAGGGTTTTGTTGTTAAATTTTAATGTATTTACAACTAACCTTGATAAGGTAAAATATGTGTTTACTTTATTATGCTTACCCCCCACTTCAAGTGATATAGTGATAGGGCAAATTTGTAGTGTAGGTAATAAGTAGGTTTTTAGAATAGGAGCTAGGTCTACATAATGTGCAAAACCCTTGACTTTTTTCATCTTCCTAAAACCCAAACTTTCCTAACTTCATATTTTAGCCCACAATTTAATTTAACAAATTTTGACCCATATAATTAAAATGTACATCACTTGTCCTTTCATTTTTCTTGTCCATGTGAACAAAGTATGCTTAATGGACATGTGGGTGATTGGACGCATGATGAATTAACCCTGGTTCAACTTTGAAAATGGCATGGTGACAAAAAGGTTTTGTAAGTTTAAGTTAGAAGTAAGTTCATAGAATAAGGTAGGTTGAAGTAGTGTGCAAAACCTTTGATCTCTCCTTTTTGTTCCCTAAAACTCAAACTCTCTCCACTTTCATATTTTAACACACAAGTACAATTTTAACAAAATTTTGACCTAGATTACAAATTGCATCATTTGTCATTGGATGTTTTTGCCATGCAAACAAGAATAAAAATGGATTATGGACACATAGATGATTGAATATGACAATGAATTTAACTTACCTCAAGGGTGATTTTAGGACCTAGTGACAAGTAGGTTTGTAATGTAATCATAAGTAGTTAAGTTCTCAAAATAGGCTAGGTTTGCATAATGTGCAAAACCTTCAATATCTCTATTTTCCCTAAACCTTGTATTGTTCCCACTTTCATATTTTAGCCCACAATTAATAAATTTAACAAAATTTTGGCATTGCGAGTTGTGTCACTTGTCCTTCATTTTTTTCATTTGTGTGAATAAGGTTTTAAATGATTTATGGACACATAATATGTGATTAAACAATGATTTTAGCGCACCTCAAATGTGAAATGACTTGGTGACAAATAGGTTTGCAATGCAAGTCATAGGTATGTTTGTAAAGTCAAAGGTAGTAGGTAGGTAGGTTTTTGAAGTAAGCCAACTCAACATAATGTGCAAAACTCTCTCCTTTCCCTAAAACCTACCCATTTTCATATTTTAGCCTAAAATTATTAATTTAACAAATGATGAATTTAACCCATTCACTTCAAGTGTGAAAAAGGACATGATGACATGAATAGGATTGTAAGTAGTGTAGGTCATAAGTAGGTTTGTAAGGTTGTTAAGGGGTCAAATTCATTAAACTAAGATCATTAGTATTTATAGTTTGAATAGTTATAAATTTGAAATTGTAATATAGTCATTTAGATTATTCACCAGTCATTTTGATTACTAGCCAATTTATTGGTTGGATTTATCAACTATTATTTTTCAACAAAAAACATCTAAATAATATTTGTAGAGTTTTGGGCATAAGAAAATTAAAACATTCATATGTTTTGAGTTTCAAGATGAATTTAGTTTTGCAAAAATATAGGTTCATTTCAATTTTGAATTCTTGTTCACACATTTGTGTTTTGTAAAATTGTAAAAGTTTTCTTGAGTTTATTAATAAGTTTTGATTGCAGATTGTAAATGTTATTCAAAGATTAATTTGATAAACTTTCGTGTTTTTGTATTTAATTTAAGGTTTGAAGATTTTGAAAGAAGAAAATATTTAAATTTAAAGATTTTAGGATGGCCTATAACATTTTCTCCTTAACACTACGCATTAGATTGGGTTTTCCCCATTTTATAGCTCATGTTTTTTTCTGATGCATATGCGGCCAACCCATTCATTTGACAAGGATACACTTATTTCATTGTGCTCATGGGGGAGAACGCATTGGCACACATGATGCAGTTCGAAATTCCTTTGCCTCCATTACTAAGGATGTCGGGTTCTATATTTTGCGTGAACAAACTCATGTTTTCTTGGCATTATCTCTCTAGTCATCATAATGATGAAGGGATATTGTGTTTATAGTAGATGATATTTGCACTTTGATAAACATAATCATTGCTAACCCAATTTGTGCAAATTTTGTTTCACAAGCCACTTTTTATCGAGGAGTGACCACGATGATTGTAGCTTAAGCAAAGGTTGTGTCATATCACAATCGACACCCTGAAGATGATTTCATCTTTCAAATAGTAGAAGTATTTGGATGTTTCCACCAAGCCCACGATTTCTTTCATCAATGTGCCAACATGGGATGGTCAACGAAGGGTTCCAACGGTCCTCCTTTTTTGATTTTATGTTCATTTTATAAACAAAAGGTGTCGATGGTGCTTTAGAAAGTTTAGGTTGTCATTATCTTGCAATGAATAATCTTGGTAGTAGGAGAAGCATCTTTTAGGTTTGGTGTCCTTCTAGCTTTTTCGCCCATTTCCTTGCATGATTTGCTTCCTTCTACTAGTGATGGGTTTAGGTCCTAGGTTTTTTTAATTTCTCTTCTTAAGACTCCCCATTGTGTGTTTTGTGTTTTTGGGTGTGATCTTTTGTTTGGACTTCAATCTTTTTAATTTTTCTTCTCTTGTTCCCTTGCCGGGTGTTTTTCCTTTATTTATTTATTTGTAAAAAAAATTCCATTACCTGAAAGTCATAAGGTCATAGGTAAGTTCCTAGAGTAGTAGGCTAGATCAACATAGTGTGCAAAACCCTAGACTTTTCCTCTCTTCTCTTTGTTCTAAACCTTCCCACTTTCATATTTGAACCCAAAGTTACAACTTTAACAAATGATGAAGTTAGCCTGCTCACCTCAGGTGTGAAAAGGGCCATGGTGACAGGTAGGTTTATAGGTAGTGTAATTCACAGGTAGGCTTGTAAGGTCATAGGTAGTAGGTAGATTCCTAGAGTAGGCTAGGTCTACGTACCTACCTAGTGTGCAAAACCCTCGATCGCTCTATGTCCCTCTCTTCTCTCGGTCCGCGCGCGCGCGTGGGTCTCCACTTTCCCGCAGCGCGCGTGTCTTTGCGAGCTTTCGTTGCAGCAGCTGTCGAAAATCGTGTTGGGTTGCATCAATCGGCAGTTAAATCAATTCTCTTGTTGCAGGATTCGATTATGTGTTGTGGGTTTTTCCGGGGGTGCTTGAAATTGGCCTGATCTGTGTATGCTTTCCAGGTTTGTTTGGTGAGAACCATTTAGGAGAAGAAGTGGGGAAGTGGGAAAGCGAAAGTAAAAAGAAAAAGAGGAAGAGGAGGAGAAGGAAGTTAGAACTGCAATAGAGAAGAACGGGAAGAAGAGGAGTTTAGAGATTTGAGAAGAATAGAAATCAGGAAAAGAGGAGGAGGAGGAGGAGGAGGAGGCAGACGGGAAGACCCATCAAAGGGGGGGAAAAAAAGGAGAGAAGGTGAGAGAGGGTTTTTAATCTTTTTTGTTTGTGCTATGAGTTAGGAGAAAGGGTAAGGCGGGGGGGGGGGGGGGGGGGTGTGTTTCCAGGGTGGGTTGGAATGGGGGGGGCGGGGGGGGAAACAATGCGACGGCCTCGCGCCCGCGGACGGGGAGAAGCCTCCCA
>Ga0116231_10008138_pt1 | contig 18577 bp, 16 predicted proteins | sample S1TSphgellanicum_2_FD_89695 | JGI IMG/M metagenome (GOLD analysis project Ga0116231, IMG submission 89695) | Host-associated microbial communities from peat moss isolated from Minnesota, USA - S1T2_Fd - Sphagnum magellanicum MG | ecosystem: Host-associated > Plants > Peat moss > Unclassified...
GAAGGTCAGCGATAGATATAGCGCGCTCATGACAATCGCGCTGTAGGCCAAGGCCATCGAGTCATGCCGCAGCATGGCGCTTTGCAGTCCGAACGCGGCGATGGGATTGCCAAATACGAGCGGACCATCCACGAACCCGCGCAACTCGAGCGGCTGGCGCAGCGTGAACAGCACGGCGATGGCAACGTAGAGCAGAAAAAACAGGATCAGAAAGGGTTCGCTGCTCGCGAACGCCTGCGGCTGATATTTGAGCACGCCCCATGCGGTGGCGACGGCGAAGGTGAATAGAAAACCCGCCATGTTGAGCGGACGCCAAGCCTTGAACCAGGCGATAATGGCTATCGTTGCGTTCAGCACCGCGTAGTAGGTGAACAACACCACGTGACTGCCCTCGCCCGTGCTCGCGAGCACGGGCGCCAGGAAGCCGCCGACCACGCCGAGTGCAGCGAACGCGGCCGAGTCCTGAAGCACCGCGAGCGCCGCCGAGAAAACGGCGATCAGAACCAGGACGCCGAAGCCCAGCGCGGGCGGCAGCAACCCGTACAGGCGCAGCGCCGCGAATACGGTCAGATACAAGATGCCGACGCCACCGCCCTGGAGGGCGAGCGCATAGCCGGTCTTGCGCCGGCGCAGGCGCCAACCGACGGTCAGCAGCACCAAGGCACCTGCGGCAATGCCGCTCAAGCGCACTTCGATGGAGACGTGGGAATGTTCGGCCAGATAGCGCAAAAGGAACGCCACGCCGAAAAACAGCACGACGACACCGGCCTGCACCAGGGTATTGCCGCCGGTGAAGAAGCGTTTGATGGCGGTGATGAGCGCGTTGTCGGGGACGCGGGCGCCGCGCGAGCGGGGGCCGGCCCCCCGCGCCGGCGCCCGCGCTTCTGCCGAGGCCGTGCCAGGCGCCGCCGTCTTGGACTGTGGTTGCAGTCCAGTGTCGGGTATCTCCGCCGCTGTAGAGACCCGCCGTCGCAGGCTCGCGACCTCCTGATCCAGTTTTGCGATCATCGCGCGCAGCAGGCTGATTTCCGCGACCGAAAATCCTAGGAAGCCGCCGAGAACGGCGCCGACAACGACGGACGATGAGCTGAGCGCCGCACCGATGAGCACGCCGAGCAAAGCCAACACCACTCGCATGCCGGGATCCATGATAGGGCATTGTACTCAAGACGCTGAATGGGACCGTGTCGCGGTCTTGCCGATTGCTCCCTGGCCTGTATCTAGCTCGATTTCGCGCCGCCGATCTGCAAGCCCAATGGCGCCCTCTTGGCTGATAAACTCGAACCCAAGGTTCGCAGGGATTTTTGCCGATCGGATTAGGTCATGGGGCTCATGGATCAGGAAACGCTGAAACGTCTCGCGGGTAAGTACATCTGGTGGAAAACGCCGGAAGAGGCAATTGCGATGCCGGCTCGGGTAGCTGCGCAAGTCATGAACATCGGCGACTATGACGACGTTCAAGCGCTCGCGCACCAAGTGGGCGATCAATATCTGCGCGACGTTTTACGGGATGCCGAGATCGGGCAGTTCAACGAGCGCTCTTGGGCATATTGGCATTACCGATTGGGGCTTTCGGCGCCGGGATGCGTCCCGCCAATGCCTGTCCGCAAACTTGCCAATGCGTACACGGTGCTCGTCCCTTGCGGGAACATTCATGATGAGAGTCTCAAGGTCTCGTTCTTCGGCACAATTGGGTTTGGGCGTATTGGCGAGCCGGAATGCACGGATGAGGGTGGTGACCTGCATACGCTGTCGCAGACGGAGAGGGAGACGCTGATCGCCGCAGTCAGTGCAGTGCGCGATCTTCCGGATGTGAAAATCGTCTCCCGTGAGTTGGCCTCGACTCGCGAGAGCCAGGCAACTCGCTGTAGCGACTCAGGCTTCAGTGCGCGGACGCCCGCTTGAGCGCCGGCGCAAAATCCTTCGCGATCTCGCGCACCGTCATTTTGGCCGACATCATGACGGACGGCGTACCGCCCCCCGGTTGGGTTCCCTGTCCGACCAGATAAAGATTTTCGAGGTCCTCGCTGCGGTTATGCGGCCGGAAAAAAGCCGTCTGCATGAGGCGCGGTTCAACCCCAAAACCGTTTCCGGCATACGACCCCAGCGTGCGCTCGAAGTAGTCGGGTGTGACGAAGCTTTGATAAACGAGACGCCGGCGCAGATCGGGAATATAGCCGCGTTCGTCCAGGAAGGTGAGCACCTTGTCGGCAAATCCGTCGCCGATCTTGGCCCAGTCGATGCCTCCCTGTGTGTTGGGCACGGGGATGAGCGTGTAGGCTGCGTGGTGTCCGGGCGGGGCAAGGCTGGGATCAGAAATCGTCGGTATGTGGAGATACTGGGCGAAATCGTCGGGCAGGATCTTGCGCTCGAAGATGTCGGTCAAGAGCTCCTCGTAGCGTGGCCCGAGGATGATGTTGTGGTGGCGCAGATCCGGATCTCCGTCGCGCATCTGATAGCCGAAATAAATCACCATGAGCGACATGCTCTGCTTGCGGAATTTGACCACCGCGTCGCGGTTGAAACGCCGGTGCGCCTTGTCGATCAGCCGCAGATACGTATTGGCATAGTCGGCATTCGAGACGACGACATCGGCGGTCAGAGACTCGCCCGATGCGAGGGTGACGCCGGTGGCGATACGCTTCCTCCCGGATGTCTCGACATCGATACGAGCAACCTCCGCGTTGAGCCGGACGGACCCGCCGAGCTCCTCGAGCTTGCGCACCAGTGCACTGACCAACGCGCCCGTACCGCCCATCGCGAAGTGAATGCCCCAGGTCTTCTCGACGAAATGAATCATCGCGTAGATCGCGGGAACCTTGAGCGGATTTCCGCCGACAAGAAGCGACTCGAAGCTGAAGACCTGGCGCATCTTGTCGCTCTTGAAGCATTTCTTGACCATGGTGAACAGGGGCTGCAGGGCGCCGAGCTTGAGCAGATCGGGCGCGACCCGGATCATCGATGAGACGGTGTCGAAATAGGTGTAACCGAGTTCCAGAAACCCGCGTTTAAAGATCTTGTGCGCCGCCTCGTGGAAGCGCTCGTAGCCGTCCAGATCCTCGGGCGCGAGCCGCGCGATCTGCGCAAGCACGCTTGCGCGGTCGGCGTCATAGTCGAAGTAGGTGCCGTCGTCGAAATAGATCCGGTAGAAGGGATACACCGGAATGATCTTGACGTAGCGGCTGGTGTGCGGGCCGCCGCTGACGCCGTCTTTTGAGACTCGTCCGGCCGCCAGAACTTCGGGCGGAAAATCGGGCGCATCGAGCATCGCAGCGGCGCGCTCAAGCGCGAACAATTCCTCGATGAAATGCGGCACGGTCAGCACCGTGGGCCCCATGTCGAAGGTGAATCCTTGAGCGCGTCGCACATAGGCACGTCCGCCGACGGCATCCAGTTTCTCCAGGATGGTGGTCGTGAAGCCGAGGCTTTGCAGTCGGATCGCGCACGCGATCCCGCCGATCCCAGATCCAATCACGATCGCTGTCCGGCCTGTCATTCCTTAGCTGCTCCCCGCAACGCCTGCGTCCACCGCGTCGCTCGTTGTCCCTCAGGACGGAAATGCATCGAACGCGGGAATTCCTTCCAATGAACCATCCCAGCCGGCCCTGCTCGCCGCAAAAACATGGGCGTCCGGTTTGATGAGAACTTCGCCATCGAGACTCCCCGCGGGTACGACGAGCAACTCACCGGTCTTCTGCTTGATCGGCAGCGCCGATCCGCAGGTTTGGCAAAAGCTCTTCCTGTGTCGAGTCGCCGGCAAATCGAACTGCCTGACATTATCCTCTCCAGAAAGCCACTTGAGAGTGGCGGTCGATGAAAATAAGTTGGCGGCATGAGCCGATCCGGTGTCCTTACGGCAGTATTCACAGTGACAAAGGTAAAAGCGCTGGAAATCGCCTTCTATTTCGAAGCGGACCCGGCGGCATAGACAGGAACCATGGTGCTTATTGTTCATTCGTTCGGCTCCTCGTTTTTGCCATTCACCGCGCTACGCGGGTGGCGTTGACCTGTGGCCGGGGGGATCGGTAGGAAAACCACTTAATGGCGCGACAATCCTACCTGCCGGAGGCGGCGATTATTCGGGTCATGGCCATCGGCGCGAACTCAATGACTCTCCTGGAGCGCCGCAGTCCCTGGATCGTGCGCCTCTGATGCTTGCCCGCGAAGTTTTTCGTACCGTGTACCGAGCACGGAGGCAACGCCCAGCCAAATGAGGGATGCGCTGACGCCCACCGCTATCGCACCGTCGAGCCCGTAGCCGAGCGAGCGCAAGCCCGATTGCACCCAGGCGGAACTAAGATCGCCAAAGCGGTACAGGACGGTGTCGATGACATTCTTGGCTTTGTAGCGGCTGCTCTGCTCGACCACCGTGAAGCACATCTCCCGGCTGGGGCGCGCGATACCGTACTGCGCGACGCGACGCACCACCTGCAGCGCCTGAATCATGAATAGAGTGGGTGACAGAGCGATGACCAGGAAACCAATGCTCAGGAGCAACGGATTGAGGACGAGGCCGAAGGTTACGCCAAAGCGCTTCACGATCCGGCCCAGCCCCAGGAAGAGAATCGCAGCGGTGCCGATATTGACGGCCAGATCGATGTCGGCAATGGCCTGCGCGCGGCTGGCGATCGCCGTATACATGCGCGCAACCAAATCCGTCTGGCAAAAGTAGGCCACCGTGTTGACCCAGGTCATCAACAAAATGAATACGCCATGGTTGAGGACGTATCGCGATTTGAACAGCTGGCTGAAACCTTCCAGGGAGTTGCCTGGCAAAGCGTGATCCAGGGTCGACTCCTGCGCCTCCTCGATCGAGTCGCGGAAGCTAGTCTTCTCGCGCATCAACATGCGTACCAACGGAATGACCGCCGCGAAACCTGCCGCGGCCAACAGCAGCAAGCCGCTCAAGCCCAGATGGGTGACCAGCAGCCGCGTGAGCAGCGGGCCGGCAATGGCACCCAGTGCACCGCCTGCCGCGATCAAGGCGAATAGCCGGGTCGCTTGCGCGGCCGAAAACACGTCCACCATGAGGCTCCAGAACACCGAAATCATGAACAGGTTGGTGACGCTGAACCAGACGTAGTAGACCGCCCCCAGCCGATGGCTCTGCGGCCAGAGGCGAAACGACAGGGCGAACAACACCACATTGCCAAGCCAAAACCAAAAGGTTCCGGGAATCAAGCGCGTCAGCCGGATCCGCGACGCAAGCGCCGCATACGCTGCAGAAGCTGCAAAGGTGCCGACGAAGGTTGCGGTGAACAGCTGCTGCAGCTGGCCCACCCCGACCATCGTGGCGACGGTGTCGCGCACCGGACGCAAAATATAGTAGCTGCCGAGCAGCAGGAAATTGCACAAAAACGCGAGCGCCACAGCTCTGCGCTCGTGCGTAGTGACCACCCTGGCCATGCGCTACTGCACCGTGATCACGACTTTCCCGCGGGCGTGACCTTGTTCGAGATACGCCATCGCGGCGGGAACCTCGCTCAGGGTATACGTTCTATCGATGACAGGGATCACCTTGCCGGATGCCAGCAGACCAGCCAGGACGCCCAAATCGGATTGGTTGAGATCCGCCAGGAAGAACATGAATCTCTGATGCACGAATGGCGCCTCGGCAGACGCTTTCAGCGAGCTCCACATAGGTCCGAGCCAGGGCCCCTTGTCGAGCCCTCCAACCATGACCAGCGCGCCCTCAGGATTGAGCACACGCCGATATTCCCAAAGCGAGTGCGTGCTAACGATGTCGATGATGAGGTCATAGCGTCGTGAGCCCTGCGTGAAATCCTCCTTCGTGTAGTCGATGACTTGATCGGCGCCGATCGAACGGACCAGCCCCAGGTTTTTGGTGCTGCAGACACCCGTAACGTTCGCACCGTATGCCTTGGCGATCTGCACGGCGAACGTTCCCACGCCGCCGGATGCGCCGTTGATCAACACGCTCTGACCGGCCCGGAGTTTTCCTTTGTCGCGCAGCGCCTGTAATGCCGTGATGGCTGCGATGGGCACGGCGGCCGCCTGCTCGAAGGTCAGGTTGGCCGGCTTCAACGCCAACGACCCGCTCTCCGCGACACTGACATATTCCCCGAACGCGCCGTCCCTGCCGCCGAACACGTCGTCGCCGGCTTTGAACCGCGTGACATTCTTGCCGACCGACTCGACGGTGCCCGCGAAGTCGACGCCCATATGAATGCTGCTGGGAGCGCCCATCCCGGTCATCGAGCGCATCAAGTAGGGCTCGCCGCGCATGTAGTGCCAGTCGAGCGGATTGACCGACGCCGCGCGTACCCTGACGAGCACTCGGTCGTCGGCCGCTGCCGGTTTGGCGATTTCCTCGAGCTTGAGGACTTGCGGCGGCCCGTAGCAGCGGTAGACGATCGCCTTCATCCGCGCGCCCGCGCCCGCGCCCGCGCCCGCGCCCGATAAGGACGGCGGCGAGACACAGTCGGCGTTGTGACTCAACCCGAAGGCCATCGTCGATAGCGTGGCCACGACCAAACCCGCACACACGCCCAGCACCTTGTATCGTCGCTTCATGGTTGCAATCCCTTCATGGCGGCCGTTCTTCAGTTGCAGGGGACTATCGACGCACACGGCGCAACGTGCTACTGCCATGCGATGAACGACGATGGGCGTGGGTGGGCCACGAATGCGGCCGACGAGTGGCAAGAGACGCCGCGGGTGCGGGCCTCTAGCGCGCACGGGCGCTTTTTGTATTGCACTATAGTGGCGAATGCCGATTATCGACAGTACAGCCACACCGCGCATCCCCGCTGCCATGCTGGGCTGGCCCCGGGTACGGGTCGTGCTGATTGCCGCCGCGGCGTTTGGGGTTTTGCATGGAATCGGCTCGGTGACACCGACCTTCGTGTGGGTGGTTCGGGACATGCTGGTGGGATTTTGTTCACTCCTGGCATTCGGGTTCATCGAGCGCTGGCCGCGCCGGATGCCGCGCTGGCTGGCGCGTTGGGTGCTGCAACTCATCGCGATCGTCGTACTCGCACCGGTGGGCGCACTGCTGGCGTACTGGGTGACTCAGGGCGGACGGCCGGATTTCGCGCACGATCACGATCTGTTGACGGGCTACGGCGAGTTGACGTTCACCGTAATTTTGTTCGGTACCTGGATCGCGGTCAGCGCATTGGTACGACAGCGAGACGACTTCGCGCGCGACCAGGCGACGGCTTTCGCGCTCGAACGCAGCGAACTCGAGCGCAAAGCATTGGACGCGCGCTTCCGGTTGCTGCAGGCTCAGGTCGAGCCACATTTTTTGTTCAATACGCTCGCCAACGTGCAGGCGCTGGTCGATGCCGGCGCGCCGCAGGCATCGAAGGTTTTGCGCAGTCTGATCGCCTATCTGCGTGCCGCCGTGCCGCGAATACATGAAACGGCGACGACCATGGAGCAGGAGTTGCAGCTCGTGCGCGCCTATCTCGACGTCATGCACATGCGCATGCCCGATCGCTTGAACTTCACGATCCACATGGATGCGAACATGGCCGCCTTGCAATGCCCGCCCATGACGCTGCTGACGCTGGTCGAGAATGCCGTGCGTCACGGTATCGATCCCAGCGAATCGGGCGGTACCATCGACATCGACGTGCGGCTCGAGGCAGCACGTTGCGTCATGCGGGTCACGGATACGGGTGTGGGGTTGCAGCGAATGAGTCGAGGTCTCGGCACCGGACTCGCCGCGTTGCGTGAACGCCTGCAGCTGGCTTTCGGCGGCGACGCACGGCTTGCCTTGAACGATGTCGCGCCGCACGGGGTGCGCGCCGAACTGTCGTTTCCGGCACTCAAGGCAACCGCATGATTCGGCCCAGCCCGACCGCGCTGATCGCAGAGGACGAGCCGCTGCTACGTGAGTCGTTGGAACGCATGCTGCTGCAGGCCTGGCCGGAACTCAACGTGGTGGCGCGGGCACGCAATGGGCGCGAGGCCATCGACCAATTCGAGGCGCACCGTCCCACGGTATGCTTTCTGGACGTACAAATGCCGGGGGTTACGGGCGTCGAGGCCGCCCGGCACATTGGCAGCCGCGCGCATCTGGTGTTCGTCACCGCCTACGATCAGTACGCCGTCCAGGCCTTTGCCCAAGGCGTGCTCGATTACCTGGTGAAACCCGTGGACGTGGCGCGTCTCAAGCAAAGCGTGACGCGATTGCAAGAGCGGCTGCGCGACGCCGCGCCTGCGGCAAACACCGAGGCGCTGTTGCAGCAGCTCGCCGCCGATCTGGAACGGCGTACGGCGCCGACATACCTGCGCTGGATCCGGGCATCCGTCGGGCAAACCGTCAGCCTGATATCAGTGTCGGACATCGATTTTCTGCGCGCCGAGGAGAAGTACACGGTGGTCGCTTGGCGGGATGCGGCAGGTTTTCCGCGCGATGCCATCATTCGCACGCCGTTGAAGGAACTGACGCTTAAGCTCGACGCCTCGCAATTCGCTCAGGTGCACCGCTCGGTCGTCGTGAACTTGAGCTGCGTGTCGCATGTGGTGCGCGGTGCGAATGAAACCGCCGACATCCACCTCAAAGGCCGCGACGAAGTGCTGCCGGTGAGCCGCAGCTACTTGCACGTGTTCCGGCAGATGTGACTCGCCCTTGATCTCGGCCAGGGACCACTGCGCGACGGTTTAGAACCTCAACGCCGCGGCTAGGTTGACGCGCTCGCCGGCGGCGCGACCCGCATCGTTGCTGAATTGATGCCCGGCCTCGAGGCTCACGCTGGCGGCAGCTCCCCTGAGCCCTGGGATCGCGTCGAAACCCACCCGTCCCCCGAACCCGGCCGCCTCGGCGGTGGCATAGCGTTGTTCGAACGCAGCCGGGCGCTCGATCCACCCCCAGCCGTTCGCGCCGAACAGGTATGGCTGAATCGTCGGTGACCGAACGGTCGCCAGCGGCCGACAGCGCAGCTCCATGCGCAGCGTCGCGCCGGCATCGACGTTGAAACTGCCATAGGGATAGTTGGAGACGCCGTCCACGGCATCGAGCGCAAACTGCTCCGAAACGAATTGCGGCGTACCGAAGCTCGTCTGTCCCCGCGCCGTGAGGTCCAGACTGAATCCGCGCGGTCCGGGCACGGTAACGCGCGCGGTCCCGCTGAAGGTCGTCGAGCGCGGCCGGGCCGCTTGCCGGGACGTGGGCAGGATCGTGGTTCCATCCCGGCCGTCGAGACCCCGCGACAGCAGCGCATTCACCGAGGCGGAGGCGGATCCGACGTATCGCAGCCAGTCAAGTCCCAAGCGGTTGATCAGGTAATGATCCCGCCTCGAGTCGATGCCAGACTCGGGGAATTCCTCGGTCTGGGTGATGAGTTCGTCGGCGTTTGAGAAGCGGAGCGTCTGGCTTTGCCTGCGGATCACCGGGATCCGGACGCGAATCAAACCGCGCATGAATTCGCCAACGCTCAACGGCAAGCCGGCCACCAAGTCTGCATCCGGGGGCATGACCGGCAGCGCGAAGTCGAGGAACGTCACCTGGCTGGTGGCCGCGACCTGAGCAAATCCCGCCGGACCACCAATAAAGATGCTCGTCAACAGCAGCGTCGCCGACAGCGGCCAAACGCCGCGCTGAGTCCAATTTTCACCAACGCATCCCAAGCGCTGCATCGCACGCGCCACGGCTGCCTCCTCTGCTAGCACGTCATACGAATTGGCGGTAGGAGCGCGAAAAAATTGAGGGTGTAAATGTGAGGCGTGTCTCAGATTCCGTACATCGAGGAGATATCTGACTCAAAGGTGAGGAGATCGAGGGTCTGGGGGGCCTGAGGCGCTACAGCGTGACAACGGTGCCGGCGCTTTCTTCTTTCGGGTTTCATGCGATCATCGGGCCAAGGGCGATGAAACAAGGGTAATAAAAGGGGGGGTCACGCGTGGGATTTGCGTCCAAAGCTCTGATGATCATCGCTTGCTTAGGCGTGGGGGCGAGTCCAGACACCGCGTTTGCCCAATTTGGAAATCGCCTGCGGCAAATGGCCCCACCGCCACAGAACGCCGGCGGCTACGCCTTCTACACCGGCGACCTGCACTTCGAGCACGGCATCGATCCGGTTTGCACAGCCTTGACCAACGGCGTGTACAAGGTCTACTTCGCTGCGCGCAGCGGCCCGGGCGGCGTCGAAGCCTACATGTACGGCGAAAAGATCATGCACGCCTACATCAGGGGCAGCGATCGCAATCATCTGTCCGTCACCCACTTGGGCGATGCCAACCCGAGCGGCAGCATGCGCCTGCTGCCGCTCGGCACGGGATTTCTGGGAACGGTGCAGTCGAAAACGCTGGTGTCCGAAATCTACGGCGCCTGCACGGCGTCGAATGCCGAGTTCAAGGTGACTCGCACCAATGACGACGGACAAGCCTATTTTCAAAATTATGCGCAACAATTCCAGCTGGACGTGAGCTCGGAACAAGATTTGCTTGCGGCCAAGCGCGGCGCGATCAACGAAGCGGTGCCGCGGCTGCTGCAGGCGTTTGCGCAGAAGGCCAAGCAGTATTCGCCCAATCATCCGCAAATGCTGCGCTATTATTATTACCTGGCGAGCGCTTACGACGAAGCCGGCCAGTATCCGTACGCCGCATACTGGTATCAGAAGGCGGTGGCCGTGTGCCAGCAACAGTTCGCGGCCAATGATGCCTGCAATCCCATCACGCTTTTGAAGCTCGGCCAGTCGCTGCAAGCCAATGGCGACAGCCGCGACGCCGAACCGAACATTCGCCAGGCGCTGCAGTCCGCGGATCAGGTCTTCGGGCCGAACGCGCCCGTCAGTTGGCGCGGCTACAATGCGCTGGCATTGCTGTTGATCAGCACCGGCCGTTTTGCGGAAGTCGAACCTGTTCTCGAGCGGGCGCTCGCTCTCGGCAAACAGGAGCGCCCTTACGCCGATATCAATGTGGCGACGGTCAAGTATGACTACGCGCTGTTGTATCGACAGACCGGCCAATACAAGGCGGCCGAGGACATGCTGCGCGAATCGCTCGCGCTGGTTCAAAAGGTGCAAGGCAGTGACGGCTCGGGCACGATCGCCCCCCGAATGGGCCTCGCGCTGATGATGAATCTCTCCGGGCAAAGCGCCGCAGCCGAACCCATCGCCAGAAATGCACTCGACGCAGCCTTGAAGCTGCTCGGTCCCGAGCGCATCGATCATCCGGTGCTGTCCTCGGCGCGCGTCGGCCTCGCAAAAATCGACATGGAACTCGGGAAGTCGCGCGAGGCCGAAGATCTGCTGCGCCAGGCTCTCGACAACGACAAGAAATACCTGGGACCGAACCATCCGTCCGTGGCAGTCGACGAGATGACGCTCGCCGGGCTGCTGCGCACGGGCGGGCGCGAACAGGAAGCGTTGACCCTGCTCCAAGACGCCCATCGCATAAGCCACCTGACCGAAATCCAAGGCATACGGTGGCGCGTACCGGCCGAGTTCATGAATCTATACGCGTCGGGCAAACTTGCGAACACCGTGCTCGCCGTTTACTACGGCAAGGAGGCGGTCAACGAATTGCAGCGACTGCGCAGCGATATGTCACATGCCAGCAGCGGCACCGTCGAGAGCTTCTCGAACGCGGCCGAGGTCAAGACCATCTACAAGACGCTCGCGCACTTGCTGCTCGAGGACGGCCGCATATCCGAAGCGCAGCAGGTTCTCGCCCTGCTGTCGGTGCAGGAGATGGACCAGTTCAGCCAGCGCAGCGTGCTCGCCGACGCGGCACCGAGTCCCGGCGCCGCAGCGCCGCCCGCGCAGGCACCGGCGCGCGCGCCGCACGCCGCCGCTCCGCCAGTGACCCAGCTGGCTTTCAGCAAATCCGAGCAGGACCTCATCCAGGTGACCGGCGAGGAAATCGAAGTCGGCCAGAAGCTCGATGCGCTGCGCAAGATGCAACACGAGCAAGGCGACGATTTCAGTGCAGCCGATCAAAAGGAGCTCGAGGCGCTGCAGGCCAAGTACGATGGTTACACGAAGAAATTCCTCGACGCCGAAGCAAAGATCGCCAAGAGCTCCAAGGATCCGAAGGCTCGCGCCGATATGACCCACGAGATCACCAGCCTGAGCACCGCGTTTCAGGGCACGCTCCAGAGCATGGGGCATGGCGCCGTGGTTGCGCAGTACTTCATCCAGGACAACGGCGTCGATATCATTCTCGCCACTCCCACGGCCCCCGCCATCCACAGGTCTTACGCGATCAAGGCTGCCAAACTCAACAAGATGATCGGCGATTTTCGCCGCACCTTGAGCAGCGCCAATCAGGACCCCGTACCGGCAGCCCGGCAGCTCTACGACGTGTTGCTCGGGCCGATCGCCGCTGATCTGCAGAAAGCCAACGCCAAGACGCTGATGCTGTCGCTGCACGACGCGCTGCGCTATGTACCGTTCGCCGCGCTCAACGACGGCAAGGGCTACCTGATCGAAACCATGGCGATCGTCAACATCAGCGCGTCGGCCATGGACAAGCTCGCGAGTGCGCCCAAAGCGGAAGCTTGGTCGGCTTACGGCCTCGGCGTCACCAAGGCAGGCGTGACCAAATCCGGCATGGACTACGCTGCGCTGACCTACGCCGGCAAGGAATTGGACGACGTCAAGAATACGCTCGGCGGCAAGATCTTTCTGGACAAGGACTTCACCAAGTCAACGCTGCAGAAGGGGTTGGGTTTCTACCCGGTGATTCACATCGCCAGTCATTTCGAGTTTGCTCCCGGCAGCATCGACGATTCCATGTTGTTGCTCGGCGACGGCAATACGTTGACGCTCAAGGAAATCCAGATTGGCCTCGACTTCAAGAACGTGGAGCTGTTGACCCTCTCGGCGTGCCAGACGGCGGTCGGCGACGATAAATTGGATGCCGACGGCAGTGAAGTCGAGGGTTTGGGCAGCATCGCTCAGGAGAAAGGCGCGATGGCGGTGATCGCGACCCTGTGGCCCGTCGCGGACGAGAGCACGGCGTTGTTCATGAATGCGCTCTACAAGGCGCACCAGGTCGGGCACCAGGACAAAGCCGAGTCGCTGCGCCAGGCGCAATTGGCGCTGCTGCACGCCGACGCGCAAGACGCGGCGGCATCGGGCGACGGGCAGCGTGGCCTGGGGCGCAAGGAGGCCGCGCTGTCCACCGGCGGCACGACGCACGATGCGCATGCCCCGTATGCTCATCCCTACTACTGGGCGCCGTTCATCCTGATGGGCAACTGGCTCTGAAGGCAACGGCGCGGCGTGTCGAGCCGCCGCTTTGCATCGAGCGTAACCTAAGCCAGCTTGTATTTCGCGAGCGCGTCGTAGTGCGGCTGCGCCTGCTCGGCGAGAGTCCTGTGATACGAGGACGGCGCGGGCAATTCCCGCGGCGCCGGCGCGGCGAACCCGGTGGAATTTTCCACCGCGGCATACCAGGCAGGCGCCCACGCGCCATCGCTCGTGCGGCGTCCCGGAGGCCAATGCAGCATCGCCGGGGTGTAGGGTATCTGCAGCGCTTTGCACAGGAGGCTGAGCACGCGGGCGGGGTCGGCGAGGATGTCCGCGGCATCGACCACCGGCGGTGCCGCACCGATGCGATCCGCCTCCTCGTCGAACAGTTCGCGCTGTTGTACGAAGCCGATGTCGGCGAGCGTGACCTCCGCGCGCTTGGCTGCATATGAAGCCAGTACCGCGGCCGGGTCGCGAATCAGGAACGCGTTGCGCACTTGCGCCATCCATCGCCGGTCGATACCGGCAATCATGTGCAGCGTCATGTGCTTTTGATACCAGATGGGTTTGTCGCCCGGGATTGGGCCGGTCAGCATCGCCGCAATCTCTTCGGGATCGAGCGATTGCGAAGCGATGACTGCATCCCGCATGGGGTGATCGATGCCGGTGCGGTGCAAGTAAGCCGCGTAGAACGGCTCGTCGGTGACTGCACTGTCGCCGCGGGCCTCGAATGAACGCATCATCGCGGTGGAGATATTGCGCGGCCCGGACCACATGGCGATCCGCGATACCGGCGGGGCGTCGGTCGTCTCAGTGTTCGTCGTGGAGGCGGTCGTGATGGAAGAGGCCACTATGGCGAAGCCTGCCCGTCCACCGGCGATGCCGGTTCGCGCGTTCGCGCTTGCGCTTGCCCGCTCGTCGTCGATGCCTGTTGGTCCTTCAAGGCTTCGTACAGTGTGCGAAGCTTCTGCGTCATCGGGCCTGGCAGCGTCGCGGCGAGCCGGTGTCCGTCGATTTCGCGAACCGGGGTGAGTCCGCCGAAGGTTCCCGTGACGAATGCCTCGTCGGCAGCCAGCGCGTCATCGAGCGAGAAATCGCCTTCCCGTATCGGGATGTCGTTATCCCGGCACAGCCGGATCACGTTGCGGCGCGTGACGCCGTTGAAGCAGTACTCGCCGCTGGAGGTGAGCACCTCGCCGTTCCTTACGCAGAAGAAATTCGTGGCATTGCAGCTCGAGACGTGGCCGTGAGGATCGAGCATCAATGCTTCATCGGCGCCTGCATCGATGGCCTCGAGCAACGCCATGATGAGGTTCAGCCGGCTATGGGAGTTCAGCCGCATGTCGAACATGTACTTGGGCGAACAGCGGATCGATGCAGTGGCGAGGCTCAAGCCGCGCGTGGCGAGACCGGGGTCGGGCTGCTTGTATTCAGCGACGATCGCAATGGTCGGCGGCCCCAACGCATTGCGCGGATCCTGATTCGGAGCGGATTTCTTACCGCGCGTGACCATCAAGCGTATGTGGACGCCATCCTGCATATGGTTGGCATCCAGGAGGCGACGCATTTCGGCGGTCAGGGCTGCCTTGTCGAGCCCCAGCCCCAAGCGTATCTGAGCGAGGCCCCAGTAGAGGCGGTCGAGGTGCTCATCGAGGAAGAGCAGCGTACCCTTGTGCAGTCGGAAGCCTTCCCAGACGCCGTCGCCGACGACGAATCCACCGTCGAAAATCGACACCGTGGCGTCGTCACGCGAAACCAGGCGACCGTTGAGGCTGATGAGCGCGTTGCGGTTACGCGGATCGGATGCGAAATCTTGACTGCCGGGCATGCCGGCATTTTGCCATCAATGAGCCGGGCGCAGCGGCAGTTTTACGGCCTGGTCGTCGCGTGGCCGCAAGGGACCGCGTCCATCTCGGGGATTGGTGACGCCATCGTCCTGGCGGAGCGTATCCGGACACCGCGTCGTGCAGTGTTGGGCGGCGGGCCGGGAGTCCGGACGTGAGCGGTGCGCGGCTTCGACTGAACCACTGGCTTTGTGTGGCATGGTGTGAACTCCTTACGTGTCAGTATTCACGCGCGTCGAGTGCTTTGCTATCAGGCGGTCTGCGCTTTACGTGTAGGATAAAGCGGCAAAGCGCGATCGCCCTCTGACGCGCCCGTGTCGGCGCCCAGGGTGACTCATCTTTGAACTTCAATTCTTTGACGCCTCGTGTATCGTAAGACGTCAGCTGGCTTAAGCTATGTGGAGCAAGAAGGTGGAGAACGATCATGATCGACTTAGGCACGCGCATTGAGCGGTTGGAGGCGCGGACGGCCGTCGCGGACGTCGTGCATGGCTATGCATTCAACATTCGCACCGGCAACGCCGTGGCATGCGAACCGCTGTTCACTGAGGACGCCGTCTTCGAAGTCAGGGAGCGCTCCGGTGGCGGAATCACACAGACACGTTCCAAGTTGAAGGGGCGGTCGGCCATCATGGCCTACCTCACTGATGGCGCCGCATCGCAGATCCGCCTCTGCCCGCTCATCCAGAATCTCATCGTGCGTGTGAGCGGGCGTGTGGCCACGAGTACCAGCACGATGATCGCGTTCGTTCTCCCGAATGGAAAAGGCATACTCGGAGAGTATGAGGACAGCTTTCGCCGCGAGGATGAGTGGTGTTTTTCTTCGCGCATTTATACCGTGCTGAGAGAGATCTCCGCCTGAACTTTAGCCGCGCGCGTCGCGCGACACCCGGCATGAGGCGCTAGGATTCATGCCCTACACACCGATTCTGGCAACCATTGGCTACGTTCTCTCCAAGGACCGGCGATCGGTGCTCATGGTGCACCGTAATGCGCGGCAGGATGACCAGCATCTCGGCAAATACAACGGTCTCGGCGGCAAGGTTGAAGCAAATGAGGATGTCGCGGCCGGCATGCGGCGTGAAATACGCGAGGAGGCGGGTATTGAATGCCTCGACATGCAGCTTCGCGGCACGATCAGTTGGCCCGGATTCGGCAAGCGCGGTGAGGACTGGTTCGGGTTTCTGTTTCTCGTGACGCGCTATGCGGGTAAGCCGCTCGAGCGCAATCCCGAGGGCGACCTCGAGTGGGTGGCGCTCGATGCATTGGACGGACTGCCGCTGTGGGATGGCGACCGGGAGTTCTTTGCGTTGTTGTTCGATTCAGACCCGCGACGGTTTCATGGCGTGATGCCTTATAAGGAAGGCCGCATGGTCAGTTGGAGCTACTCCCGATGACGACCGTGGGCGAGGGTATGGTGGACGATGGCACGGCAGCAGCTGCGCCGTCTCGCAGCCCGCGGGCAAGTTCGAGAAAGAGTTCGGCGGCCTTGTGCACGTTTGCCTTCCAGTGATCGGCGGCAGCGTGGTCCGCGCCGTCGGTCACGTACTTGGCGCAGGCAAAGTCCGCGCCGAACGAACGACACACCTTGGCCAGGGCGTAGGCTTCCATGTCCACCACGTCGGTGGCAAGTTCCGCTGCGGCGATCGCAAACGAGTCGCCGGTTCCGCATGAACAAGTAGGCAATTTCGCGAAGCGGGGCTCAGTCTCCAGGATCGGGGGCAAAGGATCGTAGGGCGTGCGGCCGAGCTCGAAACCAAGCGCGCGGACATCCATATCGCGCTGCAAGAAGCGGCAGCACTCGAGCAGCGTTCCGGTCGGCAGGCTGCGGCTTCCCACCGAGCCAAAGTTGACCACGAGCGGCAGCGGCTCGCCCGCGATCCGGTAGCGCGTGAGTTCGGCCGCGAGGGCGGCGGCGGCGTTGATCTTGCCCACCCCGCAGTAGAGCACCGGAATGGCCGCGGCGTGAAACATGCCGTCGGCTTCCGCCTCGAGCGCCATGACGAACAATATCGCGGAGTAATTTCCCACCCTCACCTCTCGAAGGGCCGTTGCATGCCTAAGGTCTCGATGATAACGCGTCCTTTGTCGCCCCGCCCCGCGTGGAAATGCTCTGCATTGCAAAACGGCGGTTGTGTCGCCAATATGAGCCTCATTACGGCGACAGCGTCGCCATTTTGCACGAGGACACATGGCGTTCGTCCCGAGATTGCTCCGCGCGGGCCGGGGTAGCTTCTTCCTGCTCGGCCCTCGCGGGACAGGCAAGACGTCCTGGTGCGCCCACCAATACCCCGATGCACTGCGCATCGATCTTCTCAATCCCGCTGTGCTGCGTCGCTACACGAGTTCGCCCGAGTATCTGATAGAGCTCTTCGAGGCCAATGCGAAAGCAAAGCACATCGTCATCGACGAAATCCAAAAGTTGCCGGTTCTGCTCGAGGTCGTTCATCTTTTGATTGAGCGCAAGACCGGCGCTCAGTTCGTTCTCACCGGGTCGAGCGCACGAAAATTGCGCCGCCAAGGGGTGAATCTTCTGGGCGGCCGCGCCAGTCAGAAGCTCATGCATCCTTTCATGGCAGCGGAACTGGGCAAGCGCTTCAAACTGACCACCGCCCTGCGACAGGGCATGCTGCCCGTCGTCTGGTCGGCCGACGATCCCATCGCCGTACTCGAGGCGTACAACGCCCTTTACTTGCAGGAAGAGGTGCAGATGGAGGGACTGGTGCGTAACGTCGGCGGCTTCGCCCGATTTCTCGAAGCCATGAGTTTCAGCCATGCCGCAGTTCTCAACCTCACGAATGTAGCCCGCGAAGCGCAGGTGAATCGCAAGACCATCGAAGGCTATCTGGATATCCTGGAGGACCTCCTGCTGGGCTTTCGGCTCGAGGTGTTCGCGAGGCGCGCCAAACGCGCGCTTGCCGCCCACCCGAAATTCTATTTCTTCGATGCAGGCGTGTTCCGTGCCAACCGGCCTGCCGGTCCGCTCGACTCGACCACGGAACTCGATGGCGCAGCGCTCGAGGGTCTCGTTGCGCAACATTTGCATGCCTGGTGCGACTATTCGAAGGGCAAGCACACTTTGCAGTACTGGCAGACCCGGTCCCGGGTCGAGGTGGACTTCGTCTTGTACGGAGAATCCGGGATCCGTGCGATCGAAGTCAAGAACTCCAAACGCATCGACGCCGGCGATCTGACGGGCCTCAATCATTTCGCCGAAGATTATCCGCAGGCGAGCAGATACTTGCTCTATCGCGGTGAGGATCGCGTGAAACGCGATGGCGTGCTGTGCCTGCCGGCGGAACAGTTTCTCTTGGCGCTCGAGCCGGACAAGTTTCCCGACTAGACCCGAGAAATGGAGAAATTGAGAAAAGGATGATCGAAAAAAAACCCTCACCAACTTTCGTCAATGAGGGTTTCCCTTTTATCTTTCAAAAAAGGCATCAAATCAAGAGCCTGGCAGTGACCTACTTTCGCATTGACAAAGCCAACACTAGCATCGGCGCAGAGCGTTTTCACTTCCGAGTTCGAAAAGGGATCGGGTGGTTCCCACTCGCTATGGCCGCCAGGCAA
>Ga0116231_10008139_pt1 | contig 18577 bp, 17 predicted proteins | sample S1TSphgellanicum_2_FD_89695 | JGI IMG/M metagenome (GOLD analysis project Ga0116231, IMG submission 89695) | Host-associated microbial communities from peat moss isolated from Minnesota, USA - S1T2_Fd - Sphagnum magellanicum MG | ecosystem: Host-associated > Plants > Peat moss > Unclassified...
CGGCTACCTCGTTGCCAGCGGCTCGGGAACCTCGGTCAACGGCACGTTGCTGGACGACAGCGTGTAGAAGCCCGCCACCCGATCCGTCGCGATCTCCCTGGCGGCGAAACAGGTGGCGTATTTGCGCTTCGAGTCCTGGGAGACCGTTTCGCGGAAGTAGCTGTCGATCCGGTCGTTGCCGCAGGTGAAGTCATCCCGCTTGTGCGCCTTCGACAGCGGCTCGATGGCGAAGCGAGCGCTCACCGGCGCTCGATCAGCTCAGCATGGCGCTTCGCCGCACGAGCCAGCCGCGCGTTCGGCTGGGGCGGATTGATCAGCGCCTCGGCGAAGCGGATTTGGTCTTCGCGCGCCAGGCGCATGATGTCGGCGTCCTCGACGACGCGGCGCGCGTCCTCGCCGGCCGTGGCGATGAGATAGCCGGTCAGGGTCATGCCGCGCAGACGGGCGGCGCGCTGCATCTGGTCGTAGACCTGGACCGGGACGCGCGCTTCCAGTCGGGCAGTCTCTGCTTCGATTTGCGGCTGGGGCATGGGGGCCTCCTTCAGCTCTAATATGTACGGCATAATGCCGTATTGATCACGGCGCGTCATAGCCCAGGTCCGATCTGCCGCTTGCGGCTAAAACTCCATTCGACGGCGCCATCGTCGCGACGGACGCCGCTGATATGTTTTTCGAGACGCTTCTCCAGTACGGGTTGCCAGGGCACGAGCTGGAAGCCTAGTCCGTCCTCCATCACGGCGAAGCGCCCGCTGGCGAAATTGGCGACGCCCGCCGGCCGGCCGGCGACATACTCGCCGGGCCCAGACGGGCTGTAGGTCAACCCGCGCTCGGCGGCGATCTCTTTGCCGGCTCGATCGATCTCCTGGCGCTCCAACGCGGCGATCGTGCGCCGAGGGATGGAAAAGAACCCGTCCTTCACGCTGGCATGGCCCATTTCGAGGAGACGCGCGGCGCGCCGGTCGAGCGCGGCGTTCAGTTCTTATAAAAGGTTCCGTTCGGGATGGTCATGCAACCCTGCGCGTCAACGCCGCACATTGTGAAATCGCTTTGTAAAGCACTGGAAATGAACGTCGCGGGGGGAAGGCGCGGGCGTCGCGGCTTCGCCACGACGGTCCAACGGGCTCGGCCTGTGGTCGCCGAACGCGGGATCCGGCGCGCTACGCTCACGATGGGTTCGCAGACAGTTGAGGGCTGGAAAAGTATCACATTTCTTATAATCAACAATATACACTAAATATAAATATCAATAAGCATCATCCACGATTTGTCATAATGCATATAAGAAAATATAATTTGAAATTATGTCCTAGATTTGACCAGACACCCCCAATATATATTGGGGATTTACGATGGAATATATTAAATATGCCCAGGGCTTGCCGGTGGCGCGTTCCGCGGTTTCTGGTCTTTGGCTGCTGTCGTCCGTCTCAGGGGCGGCGTTTGGCGCCCACGGTGCAGCGGTCGCCGCAACCACAACGCCCGCCGCCGCGACGGCGTCGCCAGCGCTGGCTGCGGACCCCTCCGACCCTTCGGGCCAAGGGGTTTCGGAAGTCATCGTCACTGCGACGCGCCAGGCCACCGCGCTGCAGAAAACCCCCGTCGCCGTAACTGTGATCGGGTCTGATGAAATCGCTCAGCAGAACCTTTTGACCGCTCGCGACCTTGCGGGTCAGACCCCTGGCGTCACCATTCAACGGGCTGGGATCACGCCGCTGACCCAGGTCTTCTTCATCCGAGGGATCGGCGACGCAGACCCGATCTTCGATCCCAACGTGGCGCAGTACCTCGACGACGTATATCTCCCACGGGCGATCAACGGCATGGCCGACCTCGCTGACGTGGAGCGGGTCGAGGTGCTCCGCGGGCCGCAGGGCACGCTGTTCGGCGAGAACGCGGATGCGGGAGCCGTCCGCTACATCACCCGGACGCCGACGGATCAGACCGAGGGGAATTTCGACGTCGGCTACGGAAACTACAACGCCTTCGACGTGCACGCCTATGTCTCAGGCGCCCTTATTCCGGGAAAGCTCGACGGCAGCCTAAGCGTCGGCCATGAACAGCACGACGGTTACACCTACGATCCGACCCTAAACGAGGCCGTCAACAATCAAGACACAACCGCCGTGCGCGGCAAACTCGTGGCGGCCCTGTCGCCCGCCCTTTCCGTGCAGGTCTCCATCGATGGAACCGTCGATACGTCCGGAACCGATTACTACACGCCAGAAAGACCCATTATTGGGGGAACTCTAAAAACACCGGTTTACGGCCCGTTCAATCCCAAGGACACATACGCGTCCCAGGCGCCCGTCAACACGTCCTGGGTCGGCGGCGCGTCGGTCAAGGCAGCGGACCGCATCAATGCAAACCTGAGCTTCAATTCAATCAGCGCTGTGCGCGGGTTCGCCCAGGATCCGGTCAATTACAACAACGACGGCCAGCCCCTCGTGCCCTACAGTCCCGCAGATCCGGTCTTGGTCTCGATCTCCGACAACTCTATCGTCTACCGGGATAAGGAGGCGACGCAGGAGTTGCAGCTTCTGGGGCGCTACGACAAGCTCGATTTCACGAGCGGCCTTTACGTCCTCTATGAGGATTTCTCCAGCAACCGCATCGGCTATGTCGTGTCTCCTACGGCGGCTACGGCGACGCCCGCCTATCCTGAGGATCAGATCGGCGACACCAAAACCTACAACTACGCCGCCTACATCCAAGGCGACTATCACGTCACCGATAAACTCACCTGCACCCTCGGAGGCCGGTACACCATAGAAACGCGGGATTTTTCGTTCGCCGGCGTCTATGATTCCTTTTCTGGCGCGCCGCTCGCCGTGACGCCAGGCGCGCCCACCTCAACGCCCGGAGGCTACGCCGCCGTCAACGACTTCAAATACGACGGCGACAAGACCTGGTACTCGTTCACCCCGAAGTACGGCGTATCCTATCAGTTCACCCCGGGCGTCTTCAGCTACGCCAGCATCTCCGAAGGCTTCGACGCCGGCGGCTTCAACAACCGAGCCAGCTCCCTCGCCACCGCGCTTCCCTACGATCAGGAGAAGGTGACTACCTACGAGGTCGGTTTGAAGACCACCAGCTTCGACCATCGCCTGCGCCTTGACGCCACCGTGTTTTACAATGCCTACAACGGCCTTCAGGAGACGGCGGCGGTCATCAGTCCGGTGAACGACGCCTTCGTGTCGGTGCGCGCCAACGCTAATCGGGCGCACACGCAGGGCTTTGAGCTGGAGAGCGTGTTCAAGCCTCTCGAAGGGTTAAGCTTCACCGGCGACGTCAGCTCCCTGAAAACCCGGTTCGACGCCTTCCCCAACGCCGCCGCGAGCGTCGTGAACGGTCAGACCATGCTCCTCGGCGCGACCGGGAACCAGCTTCCCTTTTCCCCGGAGTGGCAGTTTAACGCCGGCGCCGTTTATCAAGCGCCCGTTCCGCTGCCTGGACGGACCACCCTCGGCCTCAACGCCACCTATGAGACGTCCTACTACTCGGATGTCTTCAACTACCGTCAGGGCCGGGTCCCCGAGCAGGGCTATGTCAACGCCTTCCTGAGCTATGAGCCGCCCGGCGGGCGCTGGGTGATCTCCCTTATTGGGAAGAACCTGACGGATCGCTTATCCTATCAGAGCATCACCTGGGGCGGGACGCCTAACCTCTGGTACGGCCCCATCAGCCCGCCGAGGACGGTGTTTTTGAAAGTCGCTTATAAACTCTAAGCCTTCGGCCTCGCCCATCGGCTCCTCCGACGGTCGGTCCCCGGCCCTTGGGGGCGCCGTCTGGCCGGGGCGGCGGGCCTGAACGCCCCACGCCAGGCCGCAGGCGTCCTTGAGCCCAGACATCTTTGACGCCGCCTGACAAAGGTCCAAAGTGGAGTAGGGCCCCGCGCAACGCCGCAAAGCGGCCCACGGACGGCTCGCGCCAGGAGACGTGAAGGCGCGATCAGGGAGGGTGAGATGACGCTCGACGCAGGGCTGTTAATCGATGAGCCGAGGTCCATGGTGCGCCGATTGACGCTCAATCGCCCCGACAAGCGCAACGCCCTATCCAACGTCCTACGCGGGGCGGTGTTTGAGGCCCTCGAGGCGGCGGACCGGGACGAGGCCGTCCGGGTCACCGTCATCCGGGGGGCGGGGCCATGCTTTTCCGCTGGCTACGACCTTTCCCGAGAGGGGGCCCACGAGCCGTTGCCGTTTCAGACCGCAGCAGGCGCAGGCCAGTGGGCGCGGCATGTGGTCGAGGGGTGCTTTCGCATTTGGGACCTCGCCAAACCCGTCATCGCCCAAGTCCACGGTTGGTGCCTGGCGGGCGGATCGGAACTCGCCACGGCCTGCGACCTCGTCTACGTGGCTGAGGACGCGCAAATCGGCTACCCCCCGGTGCGCATGATGAGCCCGCCGGACAATCAGTTCCATGCGTGGCTATGCGGGCTGCGGCCCGCTATGGAGATGATGTTGACCGGCGACGCCATTGACGGTCGCGAGGCGGTCCGGGTCGGCTTCGCCAACCGCGCCTTTCCCCCCGAGGCCCTCGAGGCCGAGGTGCTCGCCGTCGCGGAACGCATCGCCAAAATTCCCACCGACGTGCAGCAGATCAACAAGCGCTCCGTGCACCGCGCCATGGAGGCCATGGGCGTGCGCACGGCCCTTCGCGCCGGAACCGAGATGCAGGCCTTGGCCCTCACCACAGCGTCGTCGCAGGAGACCTTCGCCCGGTTCCGCACTAGCGTAACCCGGGCCCTCGACGCCCGCGACGCGCAGTTTGGCGACTATAGGACCCAAAAACCCAAGCCGTGACCTGTCCCGGCCCTGGATCTTTAGCCTGCAGCAAGGATGGACCATGCCCGCCAACCGCCAATGGATACTTCGCAGCCGCCCCACCGGGGAGATCACAGACGACAACCTCGAGCTCGTGACGACGCAGACCCGGGACCTGCAGGATGGGGAGGTCCTGATCCGGAACATCTATCTCTCCCTTGATCCCACCAACCGCATCTGGATGAGTGATCAGGACCAGTACCTCCCGCCTGTCCAGATCGGTGAGGTTATGCGGGGCGGCGCCATCGGCGTGGTCGAGGCCTCGCGGTCCGAGCGGTTGAAGGCAGGCGACGTGGTCAATCCAGGGCTTGGCGGGTGGTCGGACTACACCATCGCCCACGCCCAGGCCGTTTCACCCGTGCCCAATCTTCCCGGCGTGCCCCTTACCGCTTTCATGAGCGTCCTCGGGGCTACGGGCCTGACGGCCTATTTCGGATTGCTCGATATCGGCAAGCCGCAGCCAGGGGAAACCGTGGTGGTGTCGGCCGCGGCGGGAGCCGTGGGCTCCATCGTCGGTCAGATTGCTAAACTTAAGGGGTGCCGCGTCGTCGGCATCGCCGGCGGGGCTGCGAAATGCCGCTGGCTCGTCGACGCGCTCGGCTTCGATGGGGCGGTGGACTACAAGTCTGAGGACGTCGGCGCCGCCCTTGATCGTCTCTGCCCCGGGGGCGTCGACGTGAACTTCGAGAACGTCGGAGGGCCAATCATGGACGCCGTCATCGGGCGGATGAACCTGAACGGTCGGATCGCCCTGTGCGGCCTTATCTCCACCTACAACGCCGCCGAGCCTGCCCGAGGCCCCTCAGACTTTGCCCGAGTCCTCATGCGCCGGCTCCTGATTAAGGGTTTCATCGTCATTGATTATCTCCCGCGGGCGGGCGAAGCCTTCGCCGAACTCGCCCCTTGGGTCCTGTCTGGGCAAATCAAATGGCGCGCCCATGTGGTTGAAGGCCTTGAGAATGCGGTGGATGGGGTCAAGCGCCTTTTCACTGGAGATCACGAGGGTAAGCTTCTCGTGGGCGTCTCGCCGCCGCCCTAACGTCCCTGCGGGCCAATCTGGCAAGGATTGCCAGGTCGCTCCGTGCCGGGTCATTCTGAGCGGCGGAGACGATGATGCTGTACTCTCCCTTTGGCGTCCTGGCGGCCAACGCCCTGGTCTGCGTCTTACTTTTCCTTCGGGCTCTGGCGGATAGCCGTTAGGCTGCGCGACGTGACCTTCGTCGACGCCTACTGGGGCCTTTGCTGCCTCTGGGGCCTGCGGCTCGGCGTCTATTTGCTCTGGCGCCGGCGCTCCAAGGGACCGGATCGCCGGTACCAAACCCTATTGGGCAAGGCGGCTGATCCGGCTAATAGGGGACAGCTTTTAACCACGGGCCTCTGGGCCCTCACCCGACATCCCAATTATTTCGGCGACGCGTCTGTTGGGGCTCTTCCTCATCGCAGCGGAGACGCCATTAGGAATCTGGTCCCTGCCCGGACCGATTTTGATCAGCTTTCTCCTGACGCGCTGAAGCGGCGTTCCCACCGTGGAGGGACGGATGCGTAGGACGAGGCCGGAGTACGCCACCTATGCGGCGTGCACCTCGGGCTTTTATCCCTGGTTTTCAAAACGCCAGGGGGAGGCGCCTATCAACCGCGAACCTTGACGCGCGAGACTAGCCTCCCACTTCGCTGCGGCGTGTGAAACATGCGCCGCCACAGGCGCTTATGGCGAAGGTCTCACATCTCGCCTTGACCTTGAGGCGAGCGCCGAACCCAAGGCGGCGATGGGGGTCGGCCGTCACGCTGCGACGCCGGGAGGGGGGGCTAGGGGTTTCCTGTGGCCTGCGGACGCCTTATCCGAACGCCGGGGACGGGGGTCTGGCGTCAGAGTTGGGCGCTCTTGCCCTTCAACTGGGACCGCGGCGCCCAACACGCGTGGGTGCCGCTACAGATTTTGTGAGGGAGGGCGATGCGGCACACCGGCCCGTCCGCGAGGCGCTGAGCGTCGATCACGAGGCATTCGGATGTCCCGCGGTTCTCATCGGTGACGAAGGTGACGAGATAGCCGTCGTCCTCGCTGCGCGCGCCAGGGCGCGGCGCGAACGGGGCCTCGCTGGCGAATACGCCAGCTGGAAGGGTCAGCTCTACGCTCTCGCCCGTCTCAAGATCATGCTTGACGAAGCCGTTGAAGAGGAACCAACCCGGCTTGGCGGTGGTGGAGTAGGCGTAGCGATATTTTCGGCCTGCATACTGCTGATTGAACACGCCGAACTCGAGGATGCGGTCATCCAACCGCTCCTCTCGGGTGGCTCCGGTCGCAAGGTTAAAGCGCCAGCGGTGCAGCTTGGGTTGAAAGCTCCACTCGTCCAGATAGGCCATCATATGCTCGAAGCCGGGGGGGGCGTCCGCCTTAGGTTGGGGAGTGGGATTCTCCTGGAAATATCCGTCCAGAATGATCTCCTCGCCCTCTTCGTAGGCGTTCAGCCAATGCAGGACGTAGGTCGGCGTCGCCTCGAACCAGCGGACGTCCGAGGTCTGGCCGTGTCGGGGAATGATGGCGAACCGTGAGGGTATGCCCTCATGCAGGCGGACGGCGTGAATATTACGCTTCAGCAGCCCAGGGTCCCAGAAGACCGGTAGATCGTTGAGGATCGAGAAGCGCTCGGTGAAGGCCATGTCATGGGGCAGCCGTGGCCCAGGAAGGGGGACGGGAATGTAGCGCGTTAGTCGGTTGTCCCGATCGACAACGCCGTAGTGCATGTAAGGCGCATGTTTCGAATAGTTGAAAAACATCAGTTCGCCCGTAGCCTCGTCCACCTTGGCGTGCGCCGAAATGCCGTCGAGGGGCGTCCATCCCTCCACTCCGAGGGTCTCGAGGGTGTGTGGATCCAACCGGTAACCCTCGCCGCATTGGTAGAACGTCGAGAGGGCCATGCCGGCGTGGACCACCACGTCAGTGGAGGAGGCGTCCTTCAGGGCGCCATGGGCTCCGAACCCGGGCCGCAGAGACAGGGCTGGCGGATCCGCAAGGCCCCCCATAAGGAACCCTTGGCTTCCTGTTCGGCGGCGAAGCAGCGCGTTCTGACGAAGCGGTTGCGATAGTCGGCGCGACCGCCGTGAAAGTCGATCTGGTGGATCATCCAGTCCCCATCGAACGGGTGAAATCGGCCAAGGGGTTGGTGGATCTGGTTCTCCGTATTGCGTAGGTAGATACCGTCGAGATCCGGGGGAATGGCGCCCTCGACCACCGAGAGATCCTGGGCGTTGACCTCTTCGTTGAGGGGTGTCCAAGCCCCATTAAGGTAGGGATGGTTGCTCGGCTCCAGAGAGCTGATCACACCCGTAAGGCGTTCGACGATCATGGCCCGTTTCCTCCGTCTCGGCCTGCGCCCCCGGGACGCGGGCGCTCAGGCGTGTCCCCCGCTTCGACAGTCGCATCCATGGACGGGCGCGCGATAGACGTGGCCGGGGCCGTGCTCCAAGAGCGTCCTGACGAACGCCTCGCCGATGCCGCGATTGGCGCCGGTCACGACGGCGGTTCTGTCCTTGATGCGCATGGACGCTCCTCGCGATGCGATGGTCAGGCCAAGGCTGAAAGAACCACGGGACAGCGTCGACGCGAAGTCCGTTGTCGAGGCATTGACGAAGGCGCGCAGCCGCGAAGGCTCGACATGCGCGTCAACGCACCAAGGACGGCCTCGAGCCTCGGGCGCTGAAAATCCGACTTCAAATCTCTGATAGGCGTAGACAATAGGCCTTTCGCTGCGAGGCGTCCGCGATCTCTAACGCCCCCTTCGACGCTTCGCACCCTAATAGCGCCCATAGGTTCCGCGCACCGTCGCCAGCAGCGCGTTCGGGTCGTAGCCCACCCCGTCCTTGAACACGACTTCCGTGTTCTCGAGGTCTTCAATCCGCTTGGAGGGGTCGCCTTTGACAATGAGGAGGTCGGCGTCCTTGCCGGGCGCGATGGAGCCGATCCGATCTTGGAGGTCAAGATAGATCGCTCCGTTGAGCGTGCCAATGCGAATGGCGTCCACTGGCGCGAAGCCGCCCTCCACAAGGAGCTCCAAGGCGCGAAGGTCTCCAAACCCGGGAATGACGTCTCCGGCCCCCGTCGGGTCCGGCCCAGCCAGGAGAAGCCCCCCGGCGGCGACAAACGCGCGCTCGAGGGCCACGCCGTTTTCATAGGCCTTCGCGCGCGCGGCCCTGGCTTCTGGCAGGGACGAGACGGCGCGCAGTCGCAAGGCGTAATAGTCTTCCCGAGACGCGGGCGCGAGGGCGTCGAGGGCCTTTTGCGAAAGCGGGCGGGGGTGGCCGTTTGCGGTCTCGAACACAGGTAAGGTCGAGGTTACGGCCACATGGCGGGTTACAAGAAGCTTGATCAGGTCTTGCGCCTCGGGGCTGTCGGCGGCGCGGCCGCGAAGGGTCGGCTCGCCCGCGCTCCGGGGGCAGACGTCCGGAATTTTGCCCGGATCATCGGCGGTGTCGACCATAAAGCCATGCTCGAGATCGTCTATGCCGAGATCGGCGGCCTCCTTGTAGGTCACCGAACAGAGATGGCCGGTGATCTTGAGGCCGCGGCGATGCGCTTCCGCTATGGCAGCGCCAAGCTCCGCCCGGGTGATGTTCATATAGGCTTTGAAGGAGGTTGCGCCCCTTTGCGCCCAGTAGGCCACGGCCGCTTGCGCCTCTTGCGCCGAGTGCAGGCGGTCCATCTGGATGAAGGGGCTGTTCTCGCCTTCGAGATAGGGTCCGGTCACATCAAGATGGGGGCCCGCCATGCGGCCGGCGTCGATTTCGCGCTTCAAGTTCAGATCAGAGAAGGGCTCGACGCTGCCGGTGGTGCGAAGGGTCGTAACGCCTTCGGCGAGATAGAGGCGCGGCGCACTGAACGACATCTGCGGGACAATCAAGGGGGGCTCGGATCTCAGGTCCGCCTGCAGGTCCGGCCGGGCGATGTAATAAAGGTGGTCGTGCATGCCCACCAGGCCGGGCAGTATTGCGCGTCCCGTGAGATCCATGACCCGGTATCCCGGCGGTACGGGCGCGGTTCCGGCTTGCACGGCGAGAATGCGCGCGCCGTCTATTAGAACCGTCTGGTCGGCCTTGGCCGGGGCGCCGGTGCCGTCGATGAGGGTGGCGTGGGCGAGGGCCCACCGTCCAGCGGGGGCGCTGATGAAGCGCGTCTGATCGGCGTTTGGGGGGGCCGGGGGGGCTATTTGCGGTTGTCCCGCGCTAGGCCCGACGCTCACGAGAAGGATCAGCGCGACGAGGCCGGAACATAGTCCAAGGCCATGCTGCTTTAAAACCATGTCGCCGGATCCCATCGAACTGCGCCCGACGGCGATGAGGCGGGAAGCGACGTGGCGTGTCAATCAACCCCCTTGGGACCGTTGGGCGCTTTGTGGCGCCGCACGGCGCCCTCCCTCAGGGGCGTCTGCGGTTCGCCGCCCCTCAGGCGCCTTTGAGGAGGCGAGCGAAAAAGGGCGCGGCCGCGTCATCGCCCATCTCAGCGAGGGTGTCGCCCACATAAAGCTCGCTGTAGCAGCGGCCAGGGATGTCCGAGGGCCTTGGATCATTGACCACCCATACGCCTTCGGCCTCGGCGATGGCGTCGCGGCGCTGGGCCACCAGGACGGCAGGCGCATCGAAATGCAGATGCATCATATTAGCGTGCGGGGTTGTGGGGTTGATAGTCAGGCCCGGAACGGACGCTAGGGCCTTGGCGAGGGAAAGGGCGCGCGCGTAGCAGGCGTCCATCTGTTGGAGGCGCTCCTCAAGGCGCATGGCCGAGGAAGCGGCGAGGGGGGTCAGATGGACCAGGGTTCCTCCCATCCGCCGACGCCAGATTTTCGCCTCCTCGACGAAGTCCGCATCGCCGGCGAGAAACGCCCCGGCCACACCCCCTAAACCTTTGTAGGTCGAGACGTAGACAGACGCGAAGCCCTCGGCCACCTCGCTATAACTTCGGCCATAAAAAGCTCTGCTCTCCCAGAGCCTTGCACCATCCATGTGAAGCCTTAGCCCGCGGTCGCGCGCGGCGGTCTTCAAGGTTTCCAGCTCCTCCCAGGTGGGGAGCTGCCCCCCAGCCTCCCGGATGGGCAGCTCCACCAGAAGGCAGGCCAAAGGTTCGCCGACGGTTTGGAGGTCCTTCGCCAGGAGGGGCGCATGGCGAGGGCCGACGACCACCCCGTGCAGTCCTAAGAGCGCCTGATAGGCTTCCCGCTCATGAAGAATGAGATGCGATGTCGGATGCATGCCGAACCGCGGGAGCCCGGTGCGGCGCGTCCATATGCGCACCGCGGCGAGCTGGGCCATGACGCCGCTCGGCATGAAGACCGCCGCCGCCTTGCCGAGGCGCGAGGCGATATTGCGTTCGAAGTCATTGAGGAAGGCGCCTTCGCCGTAGATGTCGTTGGTCACGCCGTTGGCGTCGCACCAGTCAGCCGTCTTACGCAGCATCGCCCCGGGGGAGAGGGGCCGGAACCCAGGAAGGACGACGGAGCAGGCTTCACGCAGCAAGGTAGAATGCGCAGCCGCGCCGGAGCTTCGGGATGGGGGCGGCAAGACGGCACCTGATGGATGAGAGGCTATGACGGAGGACCAAGCACGGGGCCGCGCCAAGGTCCAGCGCTGAGGGCGCGGTCAGGAGGCGCGGTCGCGGACCGGCGCTCCGGTGGTCTGCGGGAGAAGGTCGAGGACAGCGGCCTTCAAGGCCTGGGCGTTCTGGCGGGCGGCCTCGGCGCCGCTTACGGCTTCGGCGGCCAGGGCGTCAAAGCCCCCGCCGACGGCGAATAAGGCCCGAAACGCCTCCTTCTCCAAGAGCGCGACGGGGAGAAGCTCAATTTCGCGCTCCCGCAGCTGCGCAATGACGCCCTTGAGAGATCGTGGCTGCAGGGCCGCCGGAAGTCGGGTGAGGAGGCAACGGTGCGGCGTCGCCCGGCCGCCCCGTCGTCCGAAGGTGCGCACCATCTCGGCCGCCTTGATGGCCTCGACCGCTTCAAGCTGCGATCCCGCCAGCGGCGTCACCACAAGATCCGGGCGAATGACCTGAAAACCCATGGCCCCGCGAATGGAGCCTTCCGTGTCGAGAATGACCCAGTCCGGGTCCAGCCGACGCGCCTCGCGATGGGCCAGGGCGATGTCGCCTTGCGTCGGGGCCGGGTGGACGGTGAGATCGCTCGGTCTGCCAGGGAGCTCACCCCACCTGATGAGGGGCTTATTCGGATCGGAATCGATCATGGCCACCCGGCGCCCGTCCTCCACCAGGCTGAGGGCCAGCACCAGGGCGGCCGTGGTCTTGCCGGCGCCGCCCTTAGGACTGATGAATGCGATGACGCCCAAGGCTACCTCAACGATCGGGCCGCAGGGCTGGCCCATACCTCCCCGTCTCGGGGGAGCTGGCGAGCCTGCGGCGGGCTCGGCCGCGGATGTGGAGGCGGAGTGGTACTCGGCGCTGGTTGACCTTACAACCAGGAATAATTCCGGTCGCTGACAGTCAAGGTTTACGGCCGCGCATTGCGCTTAGCCTTAGCGCCGTCCAATAGCTCATGAATCTTACTGAGCATGCTTGACCGCCGCCTGAGGGTCGGCGCCGGGCGCCCTGGAGGTGCGGTAGTGTTAAATCCCAGCCAGCGCGACGCTTTCACCTGGCAAGCCAATGTCTGCCGCCACATGGGCGCGCCCTTTTCAGGCGCCGTCATCAGTCTTGTGGGCTCCGATGACGCCTTGGCGGACGCTCTGGGGGATTTGGTGAGCGAAACCGACGCCGGCGACGCTCGGGCGCTATTGGAGGGCAATTATCCGGTGCGCGTCTTGGCCGCCTTCCATTACCTCGTCCTCACCCAAGCCGACCGGGGTCTCATGGCGGCTTACGATCGTCGAGTGGATGAAGGCCTGGCCGAGGCGCTCCGGGCGGCTGTGGCCGCCCACCCTGACGTATTTCGGCGCTATCTCGCCTCAGCGCCCCAGACCAATGAGGTGAAGCGCTCCTTCTGCCTCGTCGGCGGCTTTCTAACCCTCGCCGCCGAGACTGGCCTACCTCTGCGGTGCCTCGAAATCGGCGCGAGCGCAGGCCTTAATATGAATTGGGATCTGTACGCCTACCGCTTCGGCGATCGGGCCCGATGGGGCCCGACGGATCGGGGGCTGACCCTTGAGGGCGGGTTTTCCGGACCGCTTCCGCCAGTGGATGCGGACTGCTGGGTTGTGGACCGGGCCGGGTGCGACATCAATCCCCTCAGGGCCGACGATCCTGAAGACGCCCTGCGTTTGCAATCCTTCGTTTGGGCGGATCAACACGAAAGACTTGAGCGGCTGAGAGCGGCCCTCGTGCTTGCCCGCACTGCCGGGACGGTTGTCGAGCGGGCGGACGCCGTCGCCTGGACCCGGGATCGCCTCCGTCCTGTCACGGGGGTGACGAGCGTTCTCTACCACTCGATCTTCTTTCAGTATCTGGGGCCCGACGCGGCCGAGGCCCTGGTGGCCGCCATCGCGGCCGCCGGAGCCGCGGCCACGCCATCCGCCCCCGTAGCCTGGCTGAGGATGGAGCCCGCCGTCGGCGCCGCTGGGGCTGTGGAGCTGCGCATGACCCTTTGGCCCACCGGGCAGGATCGGCGGCTGGCTTTCACCGATCCCCACGGGGGAAGCGTCTCCTGGACCGCGTGAGACGTGAAGCCTTGAGGTTTGGCTTGGCGCCGCATGCGCGCCGTGCTGAAGCTGAGAGAAAAGCAATAAGCGACAAAACAAGGAGGCGTTCAGCATGAGCGACGCACCGCAAACCACGTTCGCGCCGGACCTGCTCAAGGGGAAGGTCGCCTTCATCGCGGGAGGAACCAGCGGCATCAACCTCGGCATCGCCAAGCGGTTCACCAGTCTTGGAGCGCGCGTCGCCGTCCTCGGCCGCAATCCGCAGAAGGCCCAAGCGGCGGCTGAAGAGATAGACCGCGAATGTGGCGGCGCCGGCGCCCTCGCCCTGACGGCGGATGTTCGCGATTACCCGGCTCTGGAAGCCGCCCTCGCCGCAGCCAGACACGAGCTAGGCGCCTTCGACATTCTCATCGCCGGGCAGGCGGGAAACTTTCCCGCCCTCGCCCTCGGCATGAGCGCCAACGCCTTTAAGGCGGTGATCGATATCGATCTCATCGGCACGTTCAACCTGTTCCGGGCTGGCCATCAGCATCTCAACCTGCCCGGCGCCAGCTTGATCGCCATCACGGCCGGTCAAGCGGTGCGGCCCGTGCCCCTTCAGGCTCATGTCTGCGCCGCCAAGGCGGGCATCAACATCCTCCTGAAGACCCTGGCCATCGAGTGGGGCCCCTTGGGCGTTCGCGTGAACGGCATTTCTCCAGGGCCCATCGCCGACACCGAGGGCATGGCGCGGCTCGCCCCAACCGCGGCGGCGGAGGCGGCGGTTCTCGAGCGTACGCCCCTCGGCCGGATGGGGCGTAAGGACGAGGTGGGGGATGCCGCCGTGTTCCTCTGCTCACCGGCCGGCGCCTACATTACCGGTACGATCCTCGATATCGACGGCGGCACGGGGGCCGGAAGCGCATCGGGCTTAAGGGGCGTCGGGGCCTGAGGCCTACGGCCTTAAGAGCGTCCTAAACCCTAGAGCTGGATCGGCAACTTACGCCCGTAAGGTCATTGATCGTCCAAAGGAGGCCCTTGCGCCTCAGGCGATGACAAACCCCTCGTAACCCTTGGCGGCGACGGCGTCGCAGATCTCCCTATAGGGACCGACGCCGCCCACATAAGGCATGAAGACCCGCGGCTTTCCTGGGATGTTAGCCCCAAGATACCAGGAGTTGGCCAGGGGATAGAGGGTCGCCTCGCCCACGGCGTTCACGTGGTTGACCCACCCCTCCTGCGCCTGGGGGCTCGCCTCGATGCGGCCCATCTGTCGCTCGGTCATGAAGGTCAGACAGTCGGCGATCCAGTCCACATGCTGTTCAATGGAGACGACCATGTTGGAGAGAACGGACGGGCTGCCGGGACCTGTGACCATGAAGAGGTTAGGGAAACCCGACACCATGAGGCCTAGGTAGGTTTTCGGGCCGTGCGCCCAGACCTCTTTCAACGCCGCGCCGCCGACGCCGCGGATGTCGACAGCGCCCAGAGCGCCGGTCATGGCGTCGAAACCAATGGCGTAGATGATGCTATCGACCTCATACGCGCCCGATGTGGTCTTCACGCCCGTTTCCGTGATGGCCTCTATGGGCGAGGCGGCCACGTCCACGAGGACGACGTGGTCGTGGTTGAACGTCTCATAATAGCCGGTGTCCACGCAGAGCCGCTTGGACCCGATGGGATAGCCCTTGGGAATGAGGCGCTCGGCCACGTCGGGATTCTTGACGATGGCGCGGATCTTGTCTGCGACGAATTTCGCAACGGTGGCGTTGGCGGCGAGGTCGACGGAGAGGTCCGCGAAGGCGCCTAGGAGACTAAAGCCCCCGCGAGCCCAGCGCGATTCAAAGGCCGCAACGCGCTCCTCAGGCGGCGTCTCAAGGGCGAGGGCTTCAGACGGCTCTATGGCGACGATGCCGGCGCCCGACTGACGGGCCTTCCCTCTGAGGGCCTCGCGCTCCTCGCGCCAGAGCCGTTCAACCTCGGGGTCGATGGGCCCATTGTGCGCGGGAACGCTGAAGTTCGGCGTCCTCTGGAACACGTAGACCTGATCCGCCTGACGCGCGATTTGGGGGATGGACTGGATGGCGGAGGAGCCGGTGCCTATGACCGCCACACGCTCGCCCTTGAAGGCGACGGGCGTGTGCGGCCAGCGGCCGGTATGGAAGGTGCGCCCGCCAAAGCGCTCCATACCGACGAAATCCGGATCTTTGGGGACCGACAGACACCCTGTAGCCATGATGCAGAACCGGGCGCTCAGCGCCTCGCCCTGGTCGGTCCGGATGGTCCAGCGCCCGGACCCCTCATCAAAAATCGCGCTGACCACCCGCGTCGCAAGGCGGATGTCCCGGCGCAGATCATACCGGTCGGCCACATGGTTCAGATAGGCGAGCAGCTCAGGCTGGGCGGCGTAGCGCTCGCTCCAACGCCAGTCTCGCTCGAGGGCCTCGTCGAAGGAGTAGGAATATTCCTGACTCTCCACATCCACGCGGGCCCCTGGGTACCTGTTCCAGTACCACGTGCCTCCAACGCCGTCGCCCGCTTCCAGGACCTGGGTCATGAACCCAAGGCTGCGAAGCTTGTGCAGCAGATAAAGGCCCGAGAACCCAGCGCCCACGACGACGACGTCGATATCCTGCGTCGACGAGGGCGTGCGAAGGGGGGCGGGCGACGCGGCAGGCGACATGAGGATCCTCCCGAAGTTTCTCTTTTCGGAAAGCTTATGCCAAACGCGCTCCTTGGCTACGGTTTTCCGCGTCGCGGCTCCAAGGCCCTGCCCCTCAGGACTGCGGAGTGAAGCTCACCGGCATGGAGCGAATGGCGTAGACGAAGTTGTTGGCCGCGACGTCCTTGGGACCGTCCTGACGCATGTCGGGGAACCGGGCGAGGATCTGGCGGTAAACCGCCTCCAGTTGGAGCTGCGCCACTCTTTTGCCGATGCAGGTGTGGGGCCCATAGCCGAAGGCCACGTGCTTGTCGGCGTTAGGCCGTTCCACATCAAGCCTGTCGGGGTCGGCAAAGACCTCCGGATCGCGGTTCGCAGCCCCGTAGTAGAGGATGATCTTCTCCCCTTCGCCGATACGCTGCCCGGCCACCTCCACATCGCGCATGGCGGTTCGGCGCATGTAGATCACAGGACTGATCAGGCGAATAAATTCATTGACCGCACCTGGAAGGAGTTCAGGGCGTTGGATGAGCTTGTGCTTCTCGCCAGGAAAGGTCGTGAGGAGCTCCATAGCGCCCGAGATCGTGTTGCGGGTGGTGTCGTTCCCGGCGAACACGATGAGCAGCCAGGATCCGTCGAGATATTCGTCAGACAGGAATTCGCCGTCGATCTGGGCGCGCGCGATGGCGCTCATGAGGTCAGGTTGAGGATCGCGTCTGCGCTTATGCAGCATGTCCCGCCCGTATGCGAACATCTCACTGATCGCCGCTTCAAAGGCCGCCAAAAAGGCCTGCGCCTCGGGCGGGACTTCCGCAGCTGCGGCGGCCATGCCGGCCGCCGACCCGCTCCGCTCCGCCGCAAAGGCGTTGGCGAGCTCAAGAAAATGCATCCATGTCAGAAACTTGCTGCGATCTTCTACGGGTACGCCAAGAATTTCGCACAGGGTGAACAGGGGGAGCTGGGCTGAGAGCATGGGGACAAGATCACACTTGCCCAGGGGCGCCATGGCGTCCAGCAGACGTGCGACCTCGCCTTCGACCCGTGCGGCGAGACCGGCGAGATAGCTTGGCGTGAAATAGGGCATATGCTCTCGGCGCAGCTGCATGTGCGCTGGGGCGTCGAGATTGATCATGGCGTCCAAGGAGGCGCGCGACAGGGGGAAGTCCGACTTTTCATGGGCCATAAGAATGCCGCCTCTCTGGGAGGAGAAGGTCTGGTGATCGGCGTTCGCCGCCATGACATCACCATAGCGGGTCAGGGCCCAGAACCCGGGCCTGTCTCCGGGTTCGTCGCACCAGGCCGCGGGGGCTGCAGTCCTGAGGCGGGCCAGATCCTCGAAGGGCGGGCCTTGGCGAAAGCGCTCCGGGTTCCAAAGCTCCACCTCGCTCTTGGCGTAGACCGGAGGATAGGTCGGTCCCTTCGTGGTGGAGATCTCAACCGTTTGGCTGATCAGCTGCATGACCGTTCCTTCCCATGACGTCGTCTCGCGTCTTCGCTCCTTCTAGACCGCTTGCCCCTACGTCGCTCAAGGGGGCGTTTGGGGCCTCGACGCTCTAACGGTTCATGATCTAGCGCCGCGCGGCCAAGCAGATTTGGAGGATGGACAAAGAGACCTCCACAAGGATGAGGATGACCACCAAGGCCTCGAGGCGTTGCGAGCGCCGCGTGTCCTGAAGGTCGATCATCGCGCTCGCCGTCGACGCCACCGCCTGCAGCTTTCGGTCCATCGTCTCAGCGCGCTCGATCAACTCGTATTCGGCTTCGAGGCGCGCGTAGAGGCGTTCAAGATCCGGCCGGTCCCACAGGAGGTCGGGCTTGTCGCGCGCAGCCACACGGGCCGAAACGCGATTCTGGATCATGAGGGCCGAGCCGACGAGCTGGAGAAATGACTTTCTTCCACCGCGCGGGGCTGAGCCTAGGCGCAAGGCCCTTGAGACGGGCTCCATGGCGTCAAAAAAGGCGGCGACTTCACGCTCGTGGTGCGCCAGGGCCACGCTTTTGGCCAGGGCGTCTGCGATGAGGGACAAACGATCAGGCGAGATCTCCCTCAAAAGGATCACGCCGCCTGGGGTCACGGTGTCCTCTTCCGTCGGCCTTCGACCAATCAGGGCAATTTCCTCCTCCACCGGCTCGATGGGCGCGCTTACCCGTGGGCGAACCATCTCAATGATCCGCGCCGCTTCCGTGGCGGTCGCCCCGATGAGCACCACCGCGCCGTAGCGGAACACCACCACAAACCCCCCGTCAGCGGAGGCAAAGCTGAGGGGGGCGGCGGAGTAGGCCTCTCCCGCCGCCAGACCCTGGGTGGTGATGCGCTCTAAAAGAAGGACGGCGTGGGCCCGGATAGCGTCAGCGCACGCCGTCGCATCGCCCTCGGCGTCTAGGGGGCGGCGTTGGACCATGAGCCTTCTTCCTTCCAGGCGCCGGACGGGTTAGCCGTGACCGGTTTAGCCCAGACTGGTTTAGCCCAGACTGGTTTAGC
>Ga0116231_10008140_pt1 | contig 18573 bp, 10 predicted proteins | sample S1TSphgellanicum_2_FD_89695 | JGI IMG/M metagenome (GOLD analysis project Ga0116231, IMG submission 89695) | Host-associated microbial communities from peat moss isolated from Minnesota, USA - S1T2_Fd - Sphagnum magellanicum MG | ecosystem: Host-associated > Plants > Peat moss > Unclassified...
AATCATCCAAAGGTTGGGATGAAGGTGATCATAGTTGCACCATAGTTGCATACACACCCAAAAAGGGGGCAAAAATCCATTGTAGTTGCATAAAAAACCAAAGATAGTTGCATGCGACCGGCAATTGCATCCCAGTTGCAAACATGATGGTTGCATATGACAAAATTTCTAGTAATGATGATCAGTGAAAGTTTTAGCATGCCCATGCAAAAATCTAGGTGTCATCAAATTCCTTGCCATTCACATAGAAATTATGGAAACATACACATTGTGGCGAAATGGGGGAACTTTTCGAAAAATGTTGGATTACAACATGAATTGTTTTTCCATTATGGATAATCGTACCTTATTGTGGCAAGGGGGGCTAGATATGGAAGGGTGAACATGATTTGTCACCTTTAGGTGAAATCATGTGAAATTGGCATGGGCATTCATAAACATTATGAATGTAATATATCATTGTAATATTTTGCACAACGACTTGTCTAAGGACAACATTAGGTTGCATTTTCTACTAGACAAACCACATGTTGTGTACATAGGCCCATGCGATTGGGGTGAAACCAAACACTTGTAAGAGGTGGCACCATCATTATATGGGTTTGCAAAGGAGCAAAATGTCACCAACACAAAGAAAGTGCATTGTTAGGTTGTCCCCAAAAAAAATTTGTTTATAATGAGTCGGGAATTACAAATTCCCCTCACAAATGGCCAAGCAACATGCCACAACTTTGAGGTTGAAAGCATATTCAATTGGTAGGCTAGAAAATGTCATATGGGTGAAAATTAGGATGTAGAATATTTTGTGAACAATTCAACCAAGATGTCATTTGGGAAATTAATCCATGACATGTATGACCCAAATCTAGAGGCATGAATAATTGTTCAACACGCGTGCACACATTGATGGGGCTTCCATACAATTGGACTTGCATGTGATGAATGTTATCAAAGGTAGCCATAGACAATTTGTAATTGTTACATATGGAATATTGTGTAATTTGCATGATCTTTTAATAATGACATGTCTTGGACTTGTGAATTTTATAAAACCCAATTTTGTAAGTGAATCATGTTGTCATGTGTAATCAAATTAAAATCTGTGAATCCATTTTCTTTACACATTTGAAATTTGTGTCCGAATCTATGCTCTATAATGATGATGGGTTTTTTGTAAACATAAGATACAATGATCATTTATAGTTTTACACAAATATTGCCTGTCTATTTTTTTAAATTTTGAATTATGGATGATTGGACTTCCCATTGATAATTTGCTTTGATAAATGTTTTCATATAATTGATAAACATCAAGTAATGAAAAAGAATAAATAGATTTTCATTTGAAGCAACATTTCTTAATGCGAATACAAGGCATTCACTTTGTAGACTTTTGTTTGGTTTTCATTCTTTTTTTAGCATTGCCTACCATGGTGAGGATATTGTGTTTAGATTCATTATAGAGTATAGAAGCTTAATGGATTTTGGCCCCTAGGTAGTAGGTTTATTTTTATACAAGAATTTTTTAAAAATAATATTTTGGATTATATTTAAACTTGGAATTTCCATAATTCTTCTTTTGCCATAAGATATTATTTAATGTAAATGGCAAGGCCATAGTGTGACACATCGAAAAGATGGTGATCAAAAAATTTCAGTTCCAATAGGCTTGGTGATTGAAAATTTTTGGTCATCATAGGGCTAGCAATTGAAATTCTTTAGCTACCTCAAGGTTGGTGACCAAAATTTGTTTTCACTTGCCAATTGTAATGAAGGTAGCCCGAGTGTTAATAAATTTTTTCTTGCATCCATTTTAATGGAAACAATAAGATGGGTGCCAACATGACACCCGACACAAAATGGCCGTGTCATGTCGGTTTTGACAACCCTGTTTGGTGCTGAATGTAATTATTAATGAATTTATTTTAGCAAAAAAACAATTAATTTTGTCACACATTGTCATTATAATTGAAATCTTGGAATGGAACACCATTTTACATATGGAAATTTGTTTAGCTTTAGTTGGCATAATTTTTGCCTCTTTTATGAATCAATAATGAAATATGTGAGAAGGTTTTGTTAAGTCTATGAAAAATTTAGATGATTAATAAGAATATTGGGAAATGGCCTTGGTAATTCCTTTTTACTCATGTTCACCTATTCTTTGAATATGTCATTGGAATAATATATTATTGCGTTTTTCAAGTAGTTCTTTTCTATGTTTATAAGTCTTCAACCATGTGTGCAACAGCCTTTAGTTGTATTCCAAAAATTGAAATAATAATAGTTGTAAATTTGACCATTATAGTAGTTGTTTGTGTTTGATGTTTTTTTTTCCCTTGATGTTTATTGTTGCTTAAATGTTGTTAAAGTCCATTAACTCTAATAGCCATGTCCTCTACTGCACCCTGTAAGCCACAATATGGGATGGCCATCTTTGTGCCACTTTTTCATTTGCCTACACCCTTAGGTCCTACCTTAAGGATGATGTTTGGCCAACTAGATGCACATGTTTATATTCTACCACCTCCAATGATTTTGTGTTCATGATCATGGAAAATGGTTATAATTCCATATTTTCTTTTTGGTTGTTTGTAATTTCACTTTCCTTTTTTCCATAATTGTAATAATCCCAATAGAACCCCATGCCTATTGGTGCATTGGGTTGTGATGGTATTACTTGTATTGCATTATTTAACAAAATGAAAGCTTCCATCTCCAAATTTTTGATCTTTTTGCAACTTAATTCATTAGTCCAAAAAGGGGGTGCAATTCATTAATGTAAATCACTATGCGATTTTTTTAATGAAAAAGGTTCACCCCACCTTAGTCATTTCATGTTGTTACAAGTTATGTCATTATAAAATAACTATGTAATCATCATGTTTTCACTATCAATTCAATTATTGACCATAATAAATAAGCTTATTTTATTTTTTAAAAATACCCTAGGTTATTCTACCACAAGCCATTTTTGGATATTCCAACCTAAGCTATTTTTGGCTATTTTATGTTATCTACCTTATGATTTTCTTTGTTATTATAAGTTAATCCACCCTTGGTTATTCTGAATCATTTTTGGTTAATCTACAATGATTTGGAATAGCCTAAAAGAGTTGAAAATAAATTAGGGTAAAATAATACATAATATCCTAGGGTGGAATAACCTTTAATAACCATAATAACCTAAAGGTAGAATAACTTAAAATATCCTATATTGGAATATATTTAAATAATAAAAAAAACCTCAAATAAAATAACTTAAAATAGTTGAAAATAACCTAAGGTGGTTTAATTTTAAATAATAAAAAATAACATAAAATAGAATAACTTAAAATGAAATATCATATAATAGCCAATAATAGCCTAATAAAATGTATGGTGGAATAATTGAAGGTAACTTAAGGTGGAATAACCTAGAATACCCAAAAATAACTTAAGGAAAAATAAATTAAAATAGCCTAAGGTAGAATAACCAATGATAACCTTAGGTAAAATAATCTAAAATTGCTTATGGTGAAATATTGTACAATAGTTGAAAATAACTTAGGTAAAATAGCCCAAAATAACTTAAAGTAAAATAAGTTAGAACAATTTTAAATGTAATCACTTAAAATAACCAAAGAATAATTTAAAATATTTAAAAATATTTTAAGTTAGAATAACTTTAAATAACCTAAAGTAAATTAACCAATAATAATCTTAAATAATCAAGAAGAATTAAGGATAAAATAACTTAAAATAGTCTAAAATGAAATAACCCATAATAACATGAAATATATTAGCTTAAAATATTGAAAATAACTTATAATAACCTAAGATAAAATAAAAAACCTAAAAAACCTAAGGTGAAATAGCCTAAAATAACATATGGTACAATAACGTAAAATAACCAAAGATGAAATAACTAAGAATAGCCTAAGGTAAAAACATAAAATAATTTAGAATAACTTACACTAGCCTAAAAATAATTTAAAACTAATATAAAAATTTAACCTATCATAACTACACATAAATTAGGAAAAATGTGAATAATATGATGTGATGACAAATCATTTTAATTATTTAAATAATGATCCAATAGTTACAAACTTGCTTCTTAAACATAAAGGTCAAAAGAAGTGAAAGATTCAAATCTTCAACACTTATACCTTAAATTGATATGCTTGGGAAACTAGATTAGCCTAGGTTTTAAAGTGTCTAGCCTAAGTTCCTAAGCTAAACTAAGTGACTAGGTGCATTATGTTATAAAATAGTGTGTTTTCGTCCCAGTACTTCCCCACTGTAGGAGATATTCTTATCTTGACCTACTATACCCCCACAATCCCCTGTTGGTGTAATTTAAAAAAAAGAATAAATATACACTATTAGTTCAACTCTCTTGGGGGATCAGATCTCTGAGGGAGCAACCTTTGGGAAATCCCTGAACCAAAAACCTTCTTCAGGGACCAAATTGGATGAGGATGTTCTTTCATCACGGATGGGATATACCTTCCCAATGTGGGTGTCATTTTGCCCCATCCAACCAACACGAATTGGCACTTCTGATTCTGCAGTAGTGTCTAATCTGCTTCTAAACATCAACATTTAGGGCTGAGATCAAGCCAAAACCAGAATTGTTTAGCCCAAAAAAAAAAGAAAAAGGATTGGAACCTGGACCTGAACATTTACATTTGCAACTAAACAAAAAAACTGAGATTGGTTCCAAACTATTTTGCACACTGGAAACTAAAAGACTTTCCTCCAGAAGAACAAGGAATAAACTCCAAAAAACTGGTTTGGCTCTTCCCTTTGGTCACAGCCTTGAAGCTTCACTAACCTTGAAGTGACTGACATTATTTTGTTTCTCTTGGCCTCACCCAATGATTTCATTGGTCTCTTTCCTACTCCCCCTTAAAAAAAGGATCTGAAGTTTATCCTCGTTGATAATGCTCTCAAAGTTCCCAACCACCCTGAAAAGCAATCCAAAATTAACCCCAATGATATTCACAACATATTAGTGTCTGAATAATGTTTTCCTGAAAATATTTCAATCATGTGTATACTTACTTGCCAATGTTCCCAACCAAGTCCCCAAGTTTGTGCATTGATGTTGTTTAGACATTCCAAACAAAGCTTCAAATTGACATTGCTGATAAAGTTCCACTTAGACTCTATTATTTGGGATGGTTGGCCAATGGGGTTCTAGAAAAAGCTCCCAGAGTAAGGGGTCTAGGACAAGGCAAGAGGAGAGTCGAGCCTAGCATTTTTGCAATGTTCCCCCACACTTGGGCTTTAACCATTGTAAAGCACAAGGTAAAGGCTATCATATGAACCTAAAACATTGCTTGATCACAAGCAGTAGGAAGGGGATGCTTCTTATCCATACTCCATAACAGTGGGAAGCAATTTTACACCTATAAGTTGGCATAGATGATACCACCCAATCTTACAGGGGACCACCAACCTACACTTAAAAGTTTTGGAACACATGTGAAGGAGATAGAGTGGTGGGTGTGGTTGCCAGTCAAGTTCATTTCAACCATGGATTTTGAAAGCTCAAAAATATCTTGCATGGTCCAAAGCTTGCTTCCGGAAAGATGATGCCCTTAAAAGCCAACAGAGTGGTTGTCAATGGGTTAAAGGTTTCTTGTAGCTTGTTAACACATACAATAATAATAGTGTTTTTTTCTCCCCTATTGGTGAGCGCTCTTTCTATATTCTAATGACTTAAAAGTTTATTATAAGGTTCAAAAGTTTGCTTCCAGAAACATTTCATTAAAGTCAACAGAGTGATATAGGGAGTGCAACTCATATTCATTTGTTGTGGGGACCGCCAAGTTCAATTTTTTTTCCTTTTTCAATGAGCATCATTGATAATGGGCCCATCAAAAAAAAAAAAGTTCAATCAAGCTTTGGACACTCCTAAAATAGATATATTATAATATCTCCTTTTGGGCGAATTACATTGGTTACAAGAGTACAACTTACGGATAGGGGGGAAAATTGAACTAGTATTGGAAACATGTTGGGAAACACATTGGGAACTTTGTGATAACACAAATTGGGTGTATGTTGGTTCAATGCATTGGTTGCAAAGAATTTTTATGCCTACTTCTATTTTTTAAATCATTTTTGGTCTAGGCTAACGATAGGGGCACAAATTGTGGGACATTGTGAATTGGTTTAATTCTTTTGGTAGCTTGTTAATATAATGATATGTTTTTTTTTTCCTCCTACCAAAAAGCAATCTTTCTAATGATGTAAAACCCTTTGAGATTTTTCTTAGTGTATTTGGAGGTACACTTACAAAGTGTAAAATCTCATGGATAATTTTAGGAAACAACATGCTCACCACATCTACTCATAATTTTAAAAGAAAAATGGCTCACATATTTTTTTCTATGTGGTACATGTTAATTAGATACTCATTGAGTGTCACAAACACCAATATTGATAAGTATAACCATCATCAACATAAATTGTAGTTCAACGATAATTCATTCGTCAGTTGTTCATAGTTAATTGTACATTATTTGTAATTTAGTTTGAGTTCATTTTTAGTTCACTATTAATTTATTCGTAGTTGATTTTTAATTCACTTATAATTAATAAAGTTCTCCAAAAAAAAATTTAACAATAAAAATTTATGAATTTTTTCATGAATTTTTTTTTGAATTAGGTTTTCAAAAGGGTATAAATAAAAGTAAAACCCCCCGTTACTAATAACTTGACATACAATGTTGCATCATAATCTTGTTCATTTCATTTCATATTGAAATTTTCATATTTTGTTACCATAAAATTTTGTTTAATTTCATCTTTTAAACAAAAAATAAATTAGGTTTTTAAAATTTGCATGTGCAAATCAAAACTCAAATGAATCTATTCTTCTTGCCAAAGCTTTCAAAACAAAAATAACTTGTTGATGTTCAAAACTCAAAATTATGTCCACTTTATGTTTGAAATTATACAACAAATTATATTTAAACTTCATATTGAAATACTAAAAAATAATGACTAATAATATCTAACTAGTAAATCAATACAAGTCAAACTTGCAACCAATAAAAGTTACCAGTTCAAGTCTTAATCTATAATTTGTTCAAATGGTCATCTTCCAATAAACTAAATCTGAATTTATACTATATATCTCACTACAAATTACAACAAATCTTATTACCATAGATGTTATTACCAATCAAAACGACCTCTTAACATGAGATGACGATTATCATGAACCTAAACATATGTACACTACAAAGCATAGGAGGGGAAGCTTCTTACATTTTACTCCTTAAGAATGAGAGGGATTTTACATGTATAAGTAGGTGTAATTTTCATCCACTCATAGTGAGTAGGCATAACAGCCCTCCTCTATTCCTGGAGGGATATTCATGAAGATAAGGTACCCTCCACATACACTTTGAAATTTCTTTGAGTGCTTTACAAAACCACAGAAGCACATTGCTAATTTCCTTGTCCCAAGGGTTAACAATGACTTTTTGTTTTATGCCAAAATTGTAAAGAAGAGATGAAAAAGAAGCTTGCATCAAATTCCATGTTTCCATGCAAAAGGCTATTGGGTCAGGAGTGGTGTGAGAGCTACGGGGACCAACCAACCCAGAACATATTTCCATGGATTCTATAGGTAGACTGTGTCGCTCTCCATGTGGGGGCATGCTCACTTTTTGCAACATGCCTTGATGAGCATTGGTATGGAACCCATTAATGGGGACCACATGTGTTTTTAATACATTTTCATGAAACCCTAGATCACAATGACTGTTTGAATTCTTTTGACGGATTGCAGAGGATTCTTTCCCATCCAATGACAACATTTTGGCAACCAGAAAACCAAACTCCCAATCTTCATTTTTGTTTTGCAAGGATAAAAGAGAATTGATAGGTTAGGAGGCGAGGTCGCAGGTGGGTTCCATTTCCAAAGGGACTTTTTAACCAAACTCCCAATCTTCATTTTAGTTTTGCAAGGATAAAAGAGAATTGATAGGTTAGGAGGCGAGGTTGCAAATGCGTTCCATTTCCAAAGGAACTTTCTAAGTATGTGGACGATCACAAAAAAAGTGCTTCTGTTCAAATTACCTTCCTAAACACAGCCCCATCTGTTTCCAAATCACAGAGAATTTGGAGGAATTTGTCCACATTTTGCACTATATTCTTTATTGGCAGCAAAATAAATTTTCGGCAGCTCTTCCAACCTAATAATCAATCAACTCCTTTTTCTAACATAGGTACTGAAATTTGTTAAAAGTACTTGGAACATTATCTTGTCCATATCTTCAATTTTGTCCATTGTACCTAGTATTAGTCTTTCCTCGAAATAGAAGGTTATTTTCAACCTGATTCATTTTCTGTTTGGCTTTAAGTTTAAGGAAGTTAGATTGATATTCAGTTTGGACATGAGTTTATTCATCAATTTTCCATTATTTGCTAGATGTTTTAGCCCGATAGTTTAAAAGTGCCATTCAACATTTCAGTCGTGAGTGGTAAATTTGCAATCATTCTCTGTTTCTAACTCTTACCATGGAACCAATAGGGGTTTCAAACCAAGGCATTTCCGATGCATCAACAATTCAAGTTCATAATGTAACAGCAGCAACATCATCATTTACAATGTGATGAAAAAGCGAGAAACAAATAAATCTATAATATTAAGTAAATGTGAACTTTTCCTTTCCCTTTAAACAATAATGAAAAGTGGTTCATGTAAATTTTACATGAATGTGAAAAAAAATTTGCACTCGTGGTGAGGTGTCTGTTAGTTGTCGCTCTTGTGAATGAAAATACAATAAACATTCGAATGTAGATTTTCCACAACGCTGCTAAATGCAAAATGAATGCAGCACAAAAGAAAGAAACACGAGCGAGCGAGAAAAAGCATTTGTCACCATTTTGTGAAAAGGATAGGGCTCAATTCATCATCATCAGCCTGATCATCACATTACTGAATTTCCAAATACATGACTGACAGCACCAACCAGTTTGGGAGGTTGTTTCTCTCTTTGATCACAAGTACCATTCCCGGACGCCCCCGTGTAACCAGCTTAAAACCTTAAAAGAAACAACTCACATAAATCCAATTTGAGCAGGACCTAAAGCCATTCTTCATGTGCACAAAGCTGGAGACTCGATACAGTAAAGAGGTCATCTCGACAAATAGTACAAGGCCAGTTGTCATTTACACATCTGGCCTCTGGACGAGGAATCCGGTAATTTGCACCTGTCTCTTGCTATCGAAGCCCAACACACGGATGAATGCCTTAGGATAGGCCTTCTTGCATTCGGCGATCTCGCGCAGCACTGCTGCGGCATCACTGCACCCGAACATGGGCAACTTCCACATGGTCCAGTAGCGGCCGTCATAGTAGCCTGATCCGGCAAAGTTAGTCCTGGAGATATATCCTACCTGATATCAGCAGAACAAAAAGGTCAGTCATTGCTTCCATTTGACCACTGCAATCGGCATAGTGCAATTTCCAAAAAGACTGCTGCACTTACCAAGTCGAATTCAAGGCAAGGGATCAAGTTCTTCGAGAGCATGTAGTCAATCTGCTTGGCGATTTGGTCATTGGTCAATGGCGGCAAGTAGGACAAGGTCTCGAACTTCTTGTTTCCCGTTGGCGCCCATACCTGCAAAAACAAATCACCCCAGAAACGACATCAAACTCGACATTCCCATAGCCGCCATACAGCCCACCACAATGCAAAACGCCGCTCACAAAACAGCAAAACCAGAGAAAAATAATATTGGCACTGCGAAAGAAAAAAAAAAAACCAGAGGCCACCCTTAAGAAAGTGCACCTGCATGCAACTGACGCGGCTGCCATTCTGCACGCCCAAAGACTGCTCAGCACTTTCCCTTGCGATCAAAGGTGCGGACCTGAGGCCGGTGAAGGCACGCACGGGCGACGACTCCGAAGTAGCGACACGGGGGACCGCCGCTGCGAATGCAGCCGGGGCAACGACATGCGAGGCAGAGGCGATGGAGGCCATGTCTATGCTGTAATACCAACTGCGAAGTCGCCTTCGCTCTGTAACACACGGAGGGAGCGAAGCAGCGGAGGAGAGCGAGAGCGCGAGAGAGAGAGAGAGAGCGAGAGCGAGGGAGCACGCGAGGAGCACCGAGCGCGAGTGTGGAATCAGTTGGCGGAATGGGGTACATGAGGGTTGCCAGCTGCGAAGCACAACCACACACAAGCGAGGAGCCAAAAGGGCCGCCGGATAAGGATAACATTTGAAGGGCAATCAGATGAGGACCGCCCCCAAACTTTTTGCACCTTACGCGTGGCTAAATCACACACCTTTCGTTGGTTTTACTTACATTCAGGATAAACAAAACAAACACAGCATGCACATAGCCTAGCCTAGCCTAGGTAATTAATTCTATTTACTTTTTCACCCTCCTCCTTCCCCAAAACACCTTGGGCTGTTATTACCTACCCAAACACCTCACCAAATCTTACTCACTCTATTTGGACACCACACTCAAAAGGGGAATTTTTTTGCCTCTCACAAATGCTAGGCTAGGGCCTTCCATTTTCAACAAGCGCTCTTCTGCCGTTTGGGAGGTAAGTATCTCCCCTTTTTCCCACAAGGATAATCTTCTTCTTTGTAGATTATCTGCCTTGCCATTTCTTGAATAATCTCATCCATTCCCAAAAAAATTTGGCAGGGCTTTGCCATTGCTAAGCCCCTTGACCTTGGGCCTTACCATACATGTTCTTTTACCATCCTTGCCCCTGGAGTTCAAGTAACTTCAAAGTGAAGGTGTCCATAAGGGTTCCCAATGGTTTTGGGCACAACCATGTTTGGTCCATGGAACCTTTAATTTTAGGGTTTTGAGAAGCTTTGAGCACACCTTCTTTGGTCCTTGGAACCTCAATTTTGAGTGTAAGTGATAAAGTTTTACAAGGTTTCCTTGAAATTTACCATTAGTAATGGGTTTTTGCCCATTTTATTATTCCAAACACCATGTGTTGGAATCGTCAAAAGAGCCTTCAACACTAAGGATGTTTCTTAAACCTTGAATGATCATTCATCCAATCATCGAGTTATAGAATTTGATTGTCAATTTCAATTAATAACTTCAATTAGGCTCTATCTATGGATTTGATTAATCCCCTTTTTTTTCTATCATCAATGTTATTTTATTAACATTATCCCCCTCATAAAATTATATAGTGTCCTCACATAATCACTACTTCCATGTCTTGGTTTACACTGGTCTATATTGTAATATATCAATTGGTGTGAGGAAATCATCAAAAGTCGTCACTAGTGTTTTAATCTAACTTAGAACTTTTGGAATTCCCAGTGCAAAACTTGTTTTGTTCATCAACTTTTGATATTTTCTTTTAGCTCTAATGCCTAGTGGATGTGGGGAACACTATTGGTAATGTTGTAATGTCAAGGTCTTTAGCACTCTTTAAAACTAACTAGTGAATCTTCACACACAAAAAGTTGCAACCTATAAAGTGTAAGGAATTCGTCCTAAATGAACATCCCAATTATCCCAAATTTAATTCCTTTAGTAGTGCACCCACCCAACATATTGTGTTCATTGTCTCTTAATACAAATCTTTCATGGTTACCTATTCCTATAAATAATTTGCCATTCCTCACCTTTCACCATTTTCTCCACAATGTTTAGAATGGCCTTGGGTCTCACCTTTACAAAGTTGGGTCATGGATTTGGAGTTATGGGACTCTTCTAGTATTACTTCTAATATGCCATGTCTAGTTGGCACTAATACCTTATGGCATACACACCTAGATAGCCAATTAGTTTTTCCAACTTTTCACAAAAGTTGTGATTTTCATGAAATATAATGTACCCACATATGATGTTGTAGGCCAAATATTCCCTAAATTTCAAGTCTTTGATCCTCAACATGTGCTCAAAATCTTCAAGCTTAATGACACTCCCTAACATTGGTGGAACAAATCCAATTACGATATAGTTTTGTAAACAATAAATTAGATGATAAACCCCTGGATTCGGAATCTTTATCACCATGTATTCCAACCCCTTGCTTATATGAACATGTTCAAGGAGCACAATTTCATGCCCATCACCTTAACATTTAATGGTATAGGTACCCCAAGGTGTTTACTTTTTATAGATGTTGTGTCATTCAACCAAGTTTGGTATAATCCTGCATGTGACATGTGAGCTTCTATTTTCTTAATATCTTTCCTTCCCAATGGTCTTTGACTCAAGCTTACAAACTATTTTCTAGCTCCAACTGATTGCTGGTTCATATAATATTTTCCACCTATAATCTTTTACTATTTTAACTAGTTCACTACGGATTTTTTTTTGACTGCAAGTGAAAATTTGCAATCCAAAAACTTTCAATTCATCATTTTTTTCCTTCCTCTCCATGGCTTTCATGTTGTTCTTCCAATTCTTTGATATATGCATGAACTTCATTCTATTGTTTTACCATATTTTCTTCCTATTGGTAATATATTATAAGCATAAGCTCCCCATTCTAAAATGAATGCACTTTTTTTTCTTTTTTTTTAAACATCTTCACTTTATTATACCCACTATACCCATCCATAAATGAATACATTTCATGGCCTGTAGTAATGTAAAGTACTAAATCCAAGAAAGGTAATGGGAAGGGGTCTTTTCTAATTTGTGTATTAAGTTTTCAATGATCCCCACAAATACATAACTTGTTCTTCTTTGGCAAAACAACAAATGAAGAAACCATTGAGTAGTATCAATAAGATAAATGAATTTGGCATTTAATAGTTTGTCCAAATATTCTCAAATGCTTTGAACATAATTTGGATTCATGCGATATTGCATTTATTTGATTGTTCATGCATTGGTCATAAGTTTAATCTTATGTTCACACATTTCTCTTGGTATTCCTCTTAACTCCTTGTAACTCCAAGCAAATATGTCTTTAAAATTTGTTAATAAACACTTGATCTCCTCCATGTAAACAATAGATAATGATGCACTCACTAATATTATCTTAGGGTCTTTTTCATTCCCCAAGTTAACTTTGGTCAACTTTTTATCAATTGTTAGAGTCCACCTTATTATTTGTTTTTAACATGTATTTAGTTAATTTTGGATTAAACTACCAATTATGAATTTTTTTTAACCTAGTGGTTGGGATCAAGTTTGAAACAAAACATTGTTAACATATATTTGTTGGATCATTTAGTGAAGTAAAACATTATTAATATTTATTGTTGCATCATTTGGTGGCCCCAAATGAAAATTTCTCTTTAATTTTCCAACTTCCAAATGGTCAATTGTTAATTTTGAACTTTTCAAAAGTCTAGAATTAACTAAATACACGATTTATTCTTTCTTGTCACATTAGCATATTCATACAATATTAGCATTTTTCCTTTTCATGATGATAAGAGCATACTAAATAATTAAATGTTTTGTTTGGTTGTAACATTCCATAGAAGATTTTTAATAAAAATTTCAAATCATTAGGACTTACTTCTCCAATTGGCCACAACTTTGGAACAATTTGATAGAAATGTTTCTCATCATTACCAATGAGGCCATTTTCCTAATAATAATTATCGTCCAAATTACATGGTCTCCTTGATGGAAAAACAAAAGTTCTTTTCAAAGTGTTCAATGTAATAATCTTATCTTTTATAAGAATTGTCAAGGCATTATTGCTTTAGTCATGATAAGCTTTGCTTACTTTAGCCAAGGTCTTCCCAATTATAGTATGGAGTAAACTTCTTGTACATTTTCCATATATAACATTGTCATAGTTATTTTATAAATACATCCTTTTAGTTCAATTTTCAAGTTGCATATTGACCCAATCAATTGCACCTTTCTTTAGGTAGCCATCTATATTATGAAAGGAGTTGGTTTAGGCTTCTTCAATCCTAACTTCCTTCTCATCACATCCAACATTATATTTTGCTAGACCCTCCATGCAATAATACATCTTGGAATTCACCTTTTCCCACACACACTTGAACAACTAACATAACTTCATCAAAATCTTCACTTTTGGTAATTTAACCACAAGTGTTGATGATAGGATCAAAATCTTGACATACCTTCAACATAATTTTTCTTGATTGAAAACAAATACTTCACAATTGTCCTAGTTTGAGTTCCAATTTTATGTCCATAATTTACTTTAGTAGTTTTTCATTTAGTTAGCCCTTTTGATCAACTAATCACAATCAGTTGGACTAGTCTCAATAATCATATTAATTGGTGAAATTTGTTTCTACTTTTGACTCCTTTCCTTTAATTTCTTTTCCATTGCCTTGCTTACCAAATATTTTTGTCAGCAAGTTGTCATTAGCTTGGATATTTTGCAACTCATCCATTATCTCTTAATGAATAAGTTTCTTTCTCCCGTTTCATTCATTGTCTTCTCATGGGACTCATGTGTTTTAGTTCTTTTTCTAGTACATGTAGTTTTTCCCTTTAATTACATGTGGTAACATAATTTTCAATGACAAGTTAATTCCATCAACTAGAGCCACATTCACTTGCACCTTGGGTTTTAGATTTTGAACTTCATTTTCCAAGATTTGTTTCCATATCAAACAATCTTTATGAACACATCACTCCTTTTCATAGCAAAAATATCTCAAGTCATTGTTTTGCCAACCTCCTTTGTTTTAGTTATAATTATTTTAATTGTACCCAATTTGATTTATAATTGTCTTGTTGATATATCACAATGATAATCATCATGGTTATAACTATGCCAACCTCCTTGGTCTTATTGATGATTCTATTTATTATGTCATCCTTGTCCTTTCAACTTTTTTATCAAATTGTTTATTATCAAACCTTTTATGGTTATCCAACTTTGAATAAGCCTCTTATTTCTTTTCTAGAACCACTAGCATTTATGATTATGTCACATTTGTTGCAACTTCCTTGCAAGGGCATTGTCCTCTTAACATCCATTGTGGGTTTTACCCAATATTATGCTCATTAGTTTTGCATAAATGCAAAACTTCTACAACAATTTTGATAATACACATCCTTTTGGTAGGTGTTTGAATTCACCTTTTGTGTTTTCTTTTAAACCATTTTGTTTTCATCTTCTTGTGAATATTCTTCAAATTTTTGATTTTTTTTATTTCATCCTTATTTTTGGCTTTTTATTTTAATTTTTTTTCAATATATTTTTTTCAAATTAATAACTTCAATGATAGTTCCTCCAAGCATACCCAAAATTGCCAATTTTAATTTGGTGCATAACCTTTCACAAAATGTTTTGCATAAATAAGCTCATTTGGTCAATTTGGCATCACAACACATAATTGCAAGAATTTGTCATACTAATCTTCGATATATTCATATTTCTTTTGTTTTATATCCTTGAGCAACAATTGTCTACCCTTCACTCTGCACAATAATATTCCTCTTCACCAAATTACTTTTGGTTCATACAATATATGGAAAATGATAATGAGGATGGTAGAATTACTCCACTTCCTTTAGGTATGCACTTTGAACCTTAACACTTTGAAAACAATTAGTTCACATGTGCTTGGATGGTTCTTTTGTGAAGTATGTATTCTTATAAGATTTAATTACTGGATTTTGTTTGTAATTGGTTTTGATTATTGTTTGCAAATTACACGAAGATGTTTGCAACTATGAAATGTAGAAAATGATGTTATCCAATTGGATTCTTGTTTTGAAATGACATTATGTAATTGTGTATCTAACTATTGGACAATGATGGATGCCTTAAAAGTATGTTAGCAATATGTGGAAATTTCAAACCTAGAATTTGCAAACTTCCAAATTCAATTTTTCTAATTTTAATTCAAATGACACAAATGCTTGATAGAAATTTGATGTATATATATGAATTTTATTTTTGGATGCATGATTTTTTGCCAATTCATTTCAATGATTTACATCTAAATTTATTTTTATTTTTCTTGCTCCACAAAAGGGTTGTCATCCACCTAGTGGCCACTAGATTATCCTTCAGGTCTTTTTGAATTCGTAGAAATATTATGATCCTACCTATTGTCCACTAGGTTTTCATCCAAGTCTTTTTGAATCCATATAAGCATTGTGATCCTATAAATGGCCACTGGGTTTTGATTCAACTCTTTTTCATTCCTTAAAAAGGTTGTGTCCACTTGGTGGGCATAGGTTATCATCCAAATCTTTCTAAATTTGTATAAACAGTATGATTTTGCGGGTGACCACCAAGTTTTCATTCTTTTTTTCATTCCTTAAAAGGGTTGTGCGCCACTTGATGGCCACCAAGTTCTCATCCAAGTCTTTTTGAATTCATATAAACATTACAATGTGCTAAGTGACCACTAGGTTGTAATTCAACCCCTAAAAGAGTTGTGTTCCACATGGTGGTTTACTAGCTCTCATCAAAGTCTTTTGTACAAACATTTTGATCATGCAAGTGGCCTCCAAGTTGTAATTATCACTTTTTCATTCTTTAAAAAATTGTGATGCACATGGTGGCCATTTGGATTTTAATCAAATCTTTTTCAATCCATAATGTCTATGATTATTGTTTATTCCAAATTGTTTATTGTTGTTTTTGGACTTTTCTAAAGTCCAATCCAAAATTAATTAAATACATTATATTAAATCTTGCTATAAATGATCATTAGACCTCTACCCATGTTGTAGCTACATTTGTTGTTTCATACCTATCAAACTAATATGTTGTTTTCTTTCAATGAATTTGGGAAATATTATAATTTATGAACATTAATATTCTCTCCATTAATCACACAAATTTTTGTGGATTGATGAAGATGTGAAGTTGGATCATCACCATCACAATGCAATGATAGTTACATTTTTAGAACATTTCCAAGTAGTGCTTCAAGTATTATTACAACTACAAGTTGAATAATATTTGGTGGTGATTGCATTATGAGAGTCAATTGTGCCAACAAGTTGATAATTGGTCAAAGATTAAGGTTTCATGTCTCTTTATTCACATGAATTTGAACATAATGAATTTGATTGAATGCACTAATATTGACACACCTAATATAATGCACCTCTTTTGTGTCAAATGTGTGTCAAATATTTGGATTTCTGTTGAATCAATTGGAGTTAATTGCTTTAGTTTGCCTACCATTTGTTTTTGGTCAAAGTGTAACTCCAAAAGTATTCCCATCTTGGATTGTTTTCTTCTTTTGATACTATTGGTTCTTGGTCACTCAAGGATGGTCTTACTTCATCCCATTCATCACTTGTGGTGTAGAACCCAATGATCTTTCTTCTCCCTCACTCAAAGGTCCTAGTTGTTTTGTTCCCTTGATTATTACTTGTGTTACCAATATTGTAAATTCTTTTGGTAATGGTTCAAAATGACCATATGGGTGGAAGTATGATTGAGTGGTACAACAAGGAACCATCTCAAGGAATGGTTAATGAACTAAAATTGGCCAAACAATATTCCTAGGCCATTTCATTTAAATGTTTTTAATATTATAAATTATTATTTCTCATGTTTCATCGCATGCCAAAGTGTATGGCCTTACATTGGAATAAAATATGTAAAGTTTGTTACAAATTTGTATTCATAATTATTGTGGCCCCTTTATGAATCACAAACTTGAACTTTGGAAATTCATAATTAGACTATATTTATTAAATGAATTACCCTTAAAAAATAGAATACCATCTAAATTATCTTTTAAAATATTATATATACAACCCCCCAAAATATGTATCAAAAGTGTTCTTGACCAAAAAATTCAAAGAACATAACCACCATAACAACCTTCCAAAAACAAATTGGTTAGGAAATGATTAGGAACATCAAAATTCAAAATATTTTTGATTTGATTAAAATTTCAAAGTCTATACATCTTAGTTAATGTATTTATTAAAAATAGGATTAAAACCTTTTTTTAAGTGTTTTCTATATTTTAAAAAAAGTCAATGGTTCTTGTACAGTGGAAATGTGATGTTCTTTGTGATACCACTAAATCATGTTTTCACCCATATTTAAATTTTTTATTTAGCTACCCCAATCCTCTCCATTTATGGAAGTACCTTGAATTTTTGACAAAGTATTTTACATTCAAATATCATTTCTCATTTGATTCATCAAATCTTTCTACATAGCCTCCTTTTAAACTTTATCTTTATTCAACATAGGCTTTTGATAAGACTTTTCCAAATTGTTTTATTAACATTCATATTTATTTGATAAATTTCTACCTTATTCATATGGATTTAGTGAAGTTAATGATAACATTCCTTCATATGATGGACAAACCAAAAAATGATATTCATCATTATCTCTTGTTTTCATTACATTATTTAAAACATTGTTTAGTTAATTTTGGACTCAATTGTTGATATTGAATTTTTTAACCTAGTGGTTGGGGTCAAGTTTTTCTACTAAATTTGAGACAAAATATTGTTAACATCTATTTGTTGGATTGTCTAATGAGGCAAAACATCAGTAATATCTATTGTTGCATCATTTGGTAGCCCCCAAATCAAAGTTTTTTTTTTTTTTTTTTTTTTTTTTTTTCATTTTTTTTATTTTTTTATTTTTTTTTTTTTTTTTTTTTCTTTTTAAAAAATTTAAAAAT
>Ga0116231_10008141_pt1 | contig 18572 bp, 14 predicted proteins | sample S1TSphgellanicum_2_FD_89695 | JGI IMG/M metagenome (GOLD analysis project Ga0116231, IMG submission 89695) | Host-associated microbial communities from peat moss isolated from Minnesota, USA - S1T2_Fd - Sphagnum magellanicum MG | ecosystem: Host-associated > Plants > Peat moss > Unclassified...
CCAGGCGATGTGCTGCATGCTGCTGGCCATTTTCTATGCCCTCGGCCTGTCGATCGTCGGGCTGGATCTTGGCCTTGTCGTCGGGCTCACCGCCGGGTTTCTCAGTTTCATCCCCTATGTCGGGACCATTACCGGGGCGGTCGTCTCCGTCGGACTGGCTTTTGCGCAATATCCGACGTGGGAGGGTGTGGTGCGGGTGGCCAGCGTGTTCGTGGTGGGCCAGGTGCTGGAGGGGTATGTGATCTACCCGCGCTTCCTGGGTGACCGGGTGGAGCTGCCCGCGGTGTGGGTGATTTTTGCGTTGTTCGCCGGGGGCGCGGCCTTCGGCTTCGTCGGCGTCATGCTGGCCGTGCCGGTCGCCGCGACCGTCGGGGTGCTGGCGCGATTCTGGCTGCGCAGATATTTGCGCAGCCCGCTGTATCTGGACCCGCCGCTGTAGAGCCGCTTGCCTGCCGGTGCGCGGCCTGGCCTTGAATGCCCGAAGGTGGACTTTGTCCACCCTACGCTGGTGCGTTCCAGGCGCTGAGCCGGCGCATGGCCTCACGCATGTCGGATTCCGCGCCGCAATAGCTGAAACGCACGAAGCCGCGGCCGCGCACGGCGTCGAAATCGGCACCAGGTGCCGCGGCCACGCCGGTCTCCGCCAGCATGCGGGCGCAAAATGCGACACTGTCTTCGGTGTAGTCGGAAACGTCGGCAAACACGTAGAACGCGCCTTCGGCCGGCGAGAGTTTGCTGAAGCCGGCCTGCGGCAGGGCGCTGAGCACATGCGCGCGGGAGGCGCGGTAGCGCGCCACATTGCCCAGCAGCTCGTCGTGGCAATCGAATGCGGCCTCGGCCGCCACCTGGCTGACGTGCGGCGGCGAGATGAAGAAATTCTGTGCCAGACATTCCGCCGGCCGCAGCAGATCCTCCGGCAGCACCATCCAGCCGATACGCCAGCCGGTCATGCCGAAATATTTGGAAAAACTGTTGATCACGATGGCGCCGTCGAACTGCGCCGCGGATGTGATGGGACTGTCGTAGGTCAGCCCATGATAAATCTCGTCCGAAATCAGCCGCACGCCGCGCACGCGGCACCAGGTGGCGATTCGCAGGAACTCGTCGGGATGCAGCATGGTGCCGGCGGGGTTGCAGGGGCTCGCCACGATCAGCCCGTCCGGCGGCGGATCCAGCGCGTCGAGCAGCGCCACCGTCGGCTGGAACCGGTCCGCCTCCGCCGCCTGAAGCACCACCGGTGTCAGGCCGAGCGCATGCAGGATGTTGACGTAGGGCGGGTAATAGGGGGCGGCGAGGGCCACGCGGTCGCCCGGATCGAAAGCCGACAGGAACGCCAGGGGGAAGCCGCCCGAAGCACCCGTCGTCACCGCAATGCGCGACGGCGGCACGTCGAGCTTGTACCAGTCGGCGTAATGCTGCGATATTTTGGCGCGCAGCGAGGGATTGCCCAAAGCCTCGGTGTAGCCGAGCGGCTTTCCTGCGGTGAACGCCGCTTGCACGGCACGCAGCGCACCCGCCGGCGCGCCGGTGGAGGGCTGGCCGACCTCCATGTGGATGACGTGCGGCGCGCCGGGCGGCAGCGACGCCTGCCTGGCGTTCGCGGCGGCGATCACGTCCATGACCATGAACGGCGGGGCGGAGGCGTTGCAACCGATCTTAAGCATAAGAAAGAAAGACTTCTTTTTTGAAAAAAAGAAGCAAAAAACTTTTATTCATTGGGCCGAGCAATACGACTGGCACAGGTGCAAACATCCAAAAGTTTTTTGGTTCTTTTTTTCAAAAAAGAACATCAATACCCACCGACCGCGAGCCCGGCTCCCCGCGGATCGGCTGACCATTTGCAGGACGCCTCATTACCCGGAAGATAACCGGGGCACCCGATCGCGTTATCCCGCCCCGGATCAGGCACCGGATTGCGCGGCGGCAACTCACCCGCCATGGCCTGAACCAGCCCGGCGGCACCCGCCAGCGCCGCGCGGTTCTGGCCCGACGCACCGACGGCGGCACGGAAGGCATCATGCGCGCCATTCCAGGCGACGGCGGCGACCAGCAGCGGCTCCGGCTTGGCGGCCGGGGAGGCGCCGAGCACGATGCCGGTGCCTGGCGCGATGCGCCCGGTGCCGAACAGATTATCCATGGTCAGCGCGCAGGCCACGGCGCCGCCCTTGCGGTCAACCACGACGAAACTGGTCGAGGCCGGCAGTGCGGGCAGCACCGGCACCGTGCGCGCCGCGGCGGCGGCGGCCAGCGCGTGCTGCTCGGCGCCGGCGGAATCGCCCTGGTTGCCCAGCAGCACCTGGAAGGCTGCCGCCGCGGCCAGGCCGCCATCGGTCGGCGGCGGCAGGAACGCCGCCTGGTCCGGCCCCGCCGCCACCACCAGCGGCTCGGCCAGCGTCGCGCGCGAATCCCGTAAATCGTTCAGCCCGACCGGGCCGCCGGCGAGCGGCGTGCTTTCGACCAGCTTTTGCGCCAGCAAACCCTGATACATGTCGCCGACACCCACATAGCGGATTTGGGTGAGCGTCTGCGCGAGGCCGGGCTGGATGATCTGGTCACCCTCGCGCAGCACCTTGCCGCCAGGCGCGAACACGGCAGCCGCTTCCGGATCACCGGCGAGCGGCGCGCCCACCACCGCCAGGTCCGCCGCCAGCGCGCGCGATACGGCAAATCCGTCGCGCGCCACCTGCTCGGCCGGCGCTATCATCGACTCGAACGGCTGCGTGCCATAGCGGGCACTGAGCAAATAAAGGCCCCGCGCCAGCATCGGCACCGAGGCCGGCCGGTCGCCGCCGCCCAGCGTCGATGGACGCGGCATGAAGATGATCGCCTCCGGCGTGCCGCCATGCGGCGATTTGCTGCCGGGACGGTAGGCGATGCAGGCCCCGCCGGCACCCAGCGACGCGCGCGACGGCAGCGTGACGGACAGCATCAGCCCCAGCGTCACCGCCGCGTCGGCCGCATTGCCGCCGATGGCCAGGATTTCCCGGGCGGCCAACGCCGCGCGCGGCTCGTCGGCGGCGACGGCGCCGATAAAACCGGTCAGATGGTCGCCGTATTTCGGCTCGCTGCCCAGGACTGTCTTGCGGACCGCCTGAACCGCCCCGCACCCGCTTACGGCCAGTGATAATACCACGGCCAGGGCCTGTCTTGCCCGCATCTTCAATCCGTTGTCTTCGGCCAAAATCATCACCCCGCAAGGCTGGCTGAATTAGACGGCTTCACCGATGCGAGCAACTGGCCAACGCCTGGCGGCGAATGCTATGCGAACCCCACAGCAAAAAGGTCCGGCTTCATGCGCATACGTCTGGCTCTTCTCCTCGGAGCATGTCTGATCGGCACCGCCGCCCATGCCGCCGACCCGGCGCCTTTCACCCCGGACCAGCGGAATGCCATCGTGAGCATTCTGCGCCAGGCGCTGAAAGCGGACCCGAGCATCCTGCGCGACGCCATCGGCGCCCTTCAGGCCGATGAGGAGGCGCAGGAGAAAGCCCGCATCAGGGCGCTCGCGGTCGATAAAAGCGACCCCTCTGCCGGCAACCCGGTCGGCGACGTCACCGTGGTCGAATTTTATGACCCCCGCTGCCCCTACTGCCGCAGCATGCACCAGACGGTCGAAAATCTGCTCGCCCAGGACCACGGCATCCGCCTGGTATTCAAGGATATCCCGGTGCTCGGCCCGGCGAGCGAACTTTCGACCCGCGCCATCCTCGCCGCCCGCAACCAGGGTGGGTATCTGAAAATGCAGGCAGCGCTCATGGGCGACCCGGCCAAGCCGACGCTGGAGAGCATCCGCAAGACCGCCGCCGGTCTCGGCCTCGACGCGAACAGGCTGGCGTCCGACATGGACGCCCCCGGCCTGCGCGCCCAGATCGACGCCAACCTGCACCTGGCCCACGTGCTGCACGTGCAGGGAACACCGGTGTTTTTTATCGGCGACCAGGTCATCCCCGGCGCGGTCGATCAGGCGGAGCTTGAGGCGGCGGTGATCGAGGCCCGCAAACATCCGACCTGACCGGCCGACAGCACCTGGAGCATGATCGTTTGAGGTTAACCCGACCGTACGTGTCGATCACGCTCCAGGTCTTTGCCAGAAGGAGCAATTTTATCGCTCGGTTAGCGTCAACCTCAAGCGATGTTGCTCTAATGAACCTCCACTCTCACTTCTCGAATCTTTAACGACGCCTCCTGTCTCACCGCCTGCTCGACCTGGCCGGGGTCGGCGCCGTCCGCGACGATGGCTGCCGCCACGTCGCGGCCTGACACGGCAGCGGCACCCTCGGCAGCCGCCTGCTCGGCAGGGCTGCCGGATGCCGGCACCAGCGTAGTCACGGTGAAAATTACGTCGGGCTTGCGGGCGCGCGCCTGCGCGACGGCGGTGGCAAGCGCCTCGCGGTAGGGCGGATCGGGCACATCGTAACGTATTGTTACCAGCGCCGGTACCGGGGGCGCCACCCGGGGCGCCGGCCCTGCCGGCGGGCTGGGGCGGTCGCCGGCGTGTTTGTTGAAATCGCGCTGGTCCACCAGATGGCAGGCCGTCAGGGCGAGGAGGGGGAGCGCGCAGAGCGGCAGCAGCAAGGTTCGCATGCGCCCCAGGCTTACAGGGCGCGACGCCGCCGGCAACCCCGTGCTAGGCAATTCCGCGTGGATGCCATCTCTCCCCGATTCGGCCCCGCCTGTGCGGATGGGGCAGACAAGCTGACGGCCTGGCTGCAGGATCATGCCGCCGGCATGGACCAGCCCTGTGCCTCGCTGGCAACGGCCGCGGCGATTCTGCTGTCACGCCACCTGCGCTTCGATGCCGCCGACCCGCATTGGCCGGACCGCGACCGGGTCGTCGCCTCGCCGCCGCTGCGCCCGCTGATGACACGCGCAGCCGACCTCGCCGGCACGCGCGGGGAATTTGCGGTCACCCTGCCGGACCCGCCGGGCCAGTCGCTGGGTGCCGCCGTCGGCCTGGCGATGGCGGAGCGCATGCTGGCCGCCCGCTTCGGCCGCTCGCTGGTGGACCACCGCACCTGGGTGTTCGCAACGCCCGCGGATCTTGCGACCGGCCTGGCACAGGAAGCCGCAGCCGCCGCCGCCGCGCTGCGGCTTGGCCGCCTCACCGTGCTTGCCGCCTTCCCCGACGCCGAGCCCTTGCCGCCGGGTTTCACCGCCAACTGGACGGTCCGCCGCACCGACGCCGGCGACGAAGCCGCCGTGCATGCCGCAATCTCCGCCGCCCTGCGCTCACAAAAACCGACGCTGATCGCCTGCCTCGGCCGGCCGCCAGCGGCGGCCGGCGCGGACGATCCGGCCGCGGCGCCGGCGCTCGGCGGGCGAGGTGCCGCGGCCAGACGGGCATGGCTGCGTCGCCTGGCCCGCCATAGCGCCCGCGAGGAGTTCGACCGCACCCTCGATGCGAAGCTGCCTGCCCACTGGCACAAATTCTTCTCCGACCCAGGCCCGCTGGTGGCGGCGGGGCAGAGCGGCACCTCGCCCGCCGCCGCGAGCCGCGAGGCGTTCAGCAAACTTTCGGGGCTGCTCCCCGAACTGGTCTGCCTGCCCTCGGAAGGGACGTGCAAATTCCTGTGGCAGACGCATGTGCAGGCGCTGGCCTGCGCCGCCGGCGGGCTGGCGCTGCATGGCGGCATCATGCCCGTGGCGCATACGGGCTTTTCCACCGTCGAAAGCCTGGCCCCGGCGCTGCGCACGGCGGCCGAGTTTGGCCTGCGCATTGTCCATATCGTGAGCGAACCCCCAAACCCCTGCCCCACCGCCGGCCACCGCGCCGGGCTGCGGGCCATGCGCAACGTGTTCGTCTTCCGCCCCGCCGACGCCTCCGAAACGCTGGAATGCGCCGAACTGGCGCTACGCCGCACCCACGGCCCGAGCGTCGTGTTTCTCTCCGACGCCGCCTGCGCCCCGCTCTGCGAACGGCCCACGCGCACCCGCTGCGTACATGGCGGATTCGTGGCCGCCGAGCCCGACGGACGGCGCGACGCCACCCTCATCGCCAGCGGCGCCGAGTTGCCGGTGGCGTTGCGCGCCCAGGCGCTGCTGAGCGAAGCGGGTGTGGCCACCGCTGTCGTCTCGCTCCCCTGCTGGGAGCTGTTCGCCAACCAGGAGCCAGCCTGGCGCGACCAGATACTTGGCCGCGCCCCGCGCATCGGTGTGGAGGCAGGCAGCGGATTTGGATGGGAACGCTGGCTTGGCACGGCCGGGGTGTTCGTCGGGTCCGAAACCGGCCCGATTACGGATGACAAGATTGTTGCCGCAGTGCTCAGCGCCGTAGGGTGGACGAAGTCCAACAAACACCCTCTCCACCGGCGCCTGGTTCGGTATTGAACGCCCCAAGGTGGCCTTCATCCACCCTCCGGTCTGAGCTGTAGGTAGAGTGCCCGCGCAGCCCAACCGCAGTCCCGCATTCCGCTACGCTTCATGCGGGCTACGAGGGTGGACTCATGGTAGCACGCCGGCAATCCAGTCGTCGATCAGGCGGCGGGCGATGGAGATGGGTGGGGGGAGGACGAAATCCTGCGGGGCGGCCAGCTCGGCGCGGGTGAACCAGGCGGCGGCGGTGAGTTCGTCGGGGTCGATGGTGATGTCCTGCGTTGTGGCGGTTGCCGTAAAGCCCAGCATGATGCTGGCGGGGAAGGGCCAGGGCTGGCTGGAATGGTAGTGCACGTCGGTGACGCTGATACCAGATTCTTCTAAAACTTCGCGCGCGACCGCCTCCTCCAGCGTCTCGCCGGGTTCGACGAAGCCGGCGAGCGTGGTGAAGACGCGCATGTCGCGGAAGCGGGCGGGCTGGCCGAGCAGGGCGCGGTCGTTGTGGGTGACGAGCATGATCACGGCGGGGTCGGTGCGCGGGAAATGGTGTGCGCCGCAGCCGGTGCAGGCAAGAACGTGGCCGGCGTCCTGCGCGGTGCAGGGGGCGCCGCAGGTGCAGCAGAAGCGGCTGCGGCTGCGCCAGTGCATCAGGCCGCGGGCGTGGGCGAGGATGGCGGCATCCCCGGCGGGGAGCAGGCCGCCCATGCGGCGCAGATCCTCGAAGCTTTCTGCCCCAAGGTTTGGGAGCGGCGTGTCCCAGGCGCTGGCGTCGAAGGTGAAGATCATCGCGTCGCCTCGCGCGCCCAGGAATGCCCAGGGAGCGTTTTCGGGAACTGCCTCGGTTTTTAGATAGGCGGGTTCGAACTGGTTCGTGTCTGTGCGTCGGACCAGGTTGCGGCTGCGCCAGACGGGGGCGAAGAGGGCGTGGCCGGAGGCGCGTTGCTGGTTTATCCAATCGGCATCCCGCCGTTTGGCATCCATACGTTCAAGCGGACTATTGGAAAAAGCATTCACCGATTGTGATTCCTAAAGTGTAAAAGTTTTTTGGTTCTTTTTTTCAAAAAAGAACTGCTTTCTTTCTTTCTTTCTTTCTTTCTGCATCGCCCGCCGTGTGTTTTGGTGGGCTAAAGCCCACCCTACGGCCTACGGTCGCAGGGTTGTGACGCGGGGGCGGTTGATGACGCGGGCGCCTGGATCTTCGCGGGGTACATGATCCTGCGTCACCAGGCTGAGGTTGGGGTTGTAGAACGGATCGCCGGCGCGCAGCAGCGCGCCCCAGCGGTCTATCATGGTTGCCGTGTCCTTCGGATGGAAAACCTGTTGCGTCAGGCTGCGGGTGGCAGATTCATAATGATAAAGCATCGTCGTGCCGTCGTAGAGAATTCGCAAGCCGGCGGCGCGGATGCGCAGGCAGAGGTCGGTGTCGTTGAAGCCGATGGGCATGGCCTCGTCGAAGCCGCGGAGTTCGTTGAACAAGGATTTGCGCAGCATCAGGCAGGCGCCGGTGACTGCGGAGAAATCGCGTGTCGAGGTCAGCGAACAATTATAGCCGAGGTTGCGGCGGCCATGCTCGTCCAGATACACGGGCTGGAATTTGAGCGCGTGATCGGCGGAGTCGTTGAAGCCGAGCACCACGCCGGCGTGCTGCACGCGGCGGTCTGCGTACATGAGCAGCGCGCCGACGGCGCCGATGTCCGGCCGCGCGGCGAGCGAGCGCAGGCGGGGGATCCAGCCTTGCTGAGTCGCCTCGATATCGTTGTTGAGGAACAGGACGAAGTCGGCGTCCCCGCCGTGGCGCGCCACGGCCAGATTGTTCATGGCGGAGAAATTGAACGGGCCTTCATAGGGCATGACGATGTGGCGGTCGGAAATTTCTTTGAGATAGGACAGGGTTTCCGGATCGTCGGACTCATGGTCGATAACGACGAGGCGGTAGCGGCAATCCTGCGATGTGCGTTCGATGCTGCTGACGGCTGTGCGTAGCAGGTCGAGCCGGTTGCGTGTCGGGATGACAATCAGCACGAGACCGCCGGGGTCCGGCCAGTCGATACGGTACTGGTTGAACCAGACGCCTTCGTGCGCGCGGGCGCCGGTGCCCAGCCGGTCGAGGTGGCGTTGCAGCGCGCCGATTGTGGCGGCCGTGACCTCGGCTTTCTTCGCATGGCCGGTGCTGCTGCCATGGGTGCGCCAGCGGTAGAGCACGGCGGGGACATGCGCCAGTTTCTTGGCGTTTTCCAGCACACGCAGCACGAAATCCACGTCGGCCGAAATTTTGAGGCTCTCATCCCAGCCGCCGATCTTCTGTGCCAGGTCGGTGCGCACGCAGACCATGTGCACGATATATGGATGGCTCAGATAATAATCATGGCTGAATGCGGGGCGCAGGCGGAATTCGGTGATGGCGCCGATATTCTCGTCGGTCAGCGCTTCGTCGCTATACAGCATGTCGGCGCCGGTTTCCTGCGCTGCGCGTAAGAATTGCCAGGCGCAGTCGGGCTCGATCGTGTCGTCATGGTCCATCACCGCAACGTAATCGTAGCGTGCGGCGCGCAGGCCGAAATTGACGGCGCGCGCGATGCCGACGTTGTCGCGCGAGGTGAGCACGCGCACGCGGCGTTCGCGGGCGGCGTAGCTGGCCAGCACTTCCTGCACATGCGGCAGGGTGGATCCGTCATCGACGCAGATCAGTTCCCAGGCGTCGCAGAATTGCTGGCGCACGCTCTCCAGCGCCTCGATCAGCCAGGCGCGTGGCGTGTCGTGCACGGGCATGATGAAACTGATGCCGCGGCCATGGGCGCGAAAATTCAGTGCGCGTTTGAGCCGCGGCAGCACGCCTGGGGCCAGGGTCTGGCGGCGGTGGAGGAAGCGCAGCAGGTTGCGGTTGATGGTGACGCGGATGGGCGAGCCGGGCAGCACCAGATTGGTGCCGGCGACGCGCGCCAGAATTTCGTGGCCGAGCAGGCGTTCGAAGTGCGGCGCGATATCGATCTTGAAGGCGCACATGCCGCCGGCGAGGCCCGCGTCCAGCAGGTCGCCGCGAAAACCGTGCGCCGGGCCGGAGCCCAAAATTTCGCCTTCGGGCCCGATGATGTCGATGATTACCGGCTCGCCCGGCCGCGTGCGGTCGAGCGCCCAGCCGTGGGCGGCCATGCCGTGCAGCGTGTCGAACATGCCGGTCAGGCCCGGCACCGGGTCGATGGTGAGCGGGCTGCCGGCGAGGTGGGTGGCGGTGCCGGCCAGGCGCACGGCGATGCTACGCCTGGCGGCCGGGTCCGGATGTGGCGGAAGCTTCACATCAAAAGCCGAGTTGCCGTCGCCCAAGCCGAGCGCGCGCAAATCCTCGCGCGGGGCGCCGGCGGTGATGGTGGCGACCAGCTGCGCATCGACGAGCACGTCCAGCGCCACCCGCTCGTGCGGATCCTTCAGCGAGACGGCCCAGCCTTCGGCATGGTGCGGGCTCGCGGCATCCAGGCAGCCGAGGAAGCCGAGCGATTCCGCTGTTATGCGCGATGCCGGGGCGTCGATGAGCGCGCCGCCAATGCGGGCAGCAAGGTCCAGCGTCTGGCCCGGGCGCAGCAGGGCCGCGGGCTGGAGGGCGAAATGCCAGCTTGCAGCGGGACCGATGCGCAGGGCGAGGCCGCGCGCGGCGACGATGCCCTCGGCCATGAGTTCGACACCGAGGTCGGGGGCGAGCCAGGGCGCGGCGGTAAAACTGCCGCGCAGCAGGCCCTTGTCCAGTGTGATAGGACCGAATTCCACGCCATAGCACTCGGCGAGCAACCAGGGTGCGGGCAGCAGCGAGGCGCCGCCGGGCAGGCTCACGACATCGAGGGCGCTGAACAGCAGGTGCCGCGGCAGCGGCCAGGTGAATGCCACGCGGCCTTCGCCGGCGGCCGTGCAGGTCGCGCTGCCATGCCATGTCCCATCGAGCCAGCAGCCGACGCTGCTGCCGGATTTAACCCCGGCAAGTGTAACGTCGAGCATGCCGTCGGGCCGGCAGACCAGGGAGGGGCCGCTGGTCGTTTCGGTGTCGCCATGCCTGGGTTCAGCGTATTCCATGGTAAACTCTTGCCGCGCACGCGAGAGAACGCAAGCGCAGTCTCGCAGGGCGGATTTCTTATCCGCCTCTTCCGCCGCACCGGCACCACGGGGCGGGTAGAAATCCGCCCTGCGTGCGCGCGCCTTGCTGCGCCGCCGCAAGCAAATGCTTGCCTGACCTCCACCTCGCGGTGCATAGGTTTGGCAATCGGCATAGGCGAGACACCAGCATACATGCGTATCCTTTTGACCGGCGGATGCGGTTTTATCGGCTCGGCCGTGGTGCGTCACCTGATCGCCCGTAGCGGCCATAGCGTGGTCAATGTGGACAAGCTCACCTACGCCGCCTCGCTGGACGCGCTGGAGGCGGCCGCTTCCGACCCGCGCTACACGCTGGTGCAGGCGGACATTGCGGACGCGGCCGCCATGGCCCGCGCCTTCGCCGAGCACCGGCCCGATGCGGTGATGCATCTGGCGGCCGAAAGCCATGTGGACCGATCCATCGACGGGCCGGGCGAGTTCATCCAGACCAACATCGTCGGCACTTTTACACTGTTACAAGCTGCCCGTGCCTACTGGAACACGCTGGACGGCGAGAGCCGTGCAAACTTCCGGTTCCATCATGTCTCGACCGACGAGGTTTTTGGCGCGCTGGCGGACGGTGATCCGCCCTTCACGGAAACCACGCCTTACGATCCGCGCAGCCCTTATTCGGCCAGCAAGGCGGCATCCGACCATCTGGCGCGGGCGTGGATGCATACGTACGGGCTGCCGGTGATCGTCAGCAACACCACGAATAATTACGGCCCCTGGCAATTCCCCGAAAAACTCATCCCGCTCATCATCCTCAACGCGCTGGAGGGCCGCACGCTTCCGGTCTATGGCGATGGCGCGAACATGCGCGACTGGCTCTATGTGGAGGATCACGCCGAGGCTCTGGTGCAGGTGCTGGAGCGCGGCAAACCCGGCCTGACCTACGCCATCGGCGCCAGCCAGCCGCGCCGTAATCTGGACGTTGTGCACGAGATTTGCAGCATTCTGGACGAGCTGCGGCCCGATTCTGCCGGCCCGCGGGCGAGATTGATACAGTTTGTAACCGATCGGCCGGGCCACGACCATCGCTACGAGATCGATGCAGGCTATGTTGCTCAGGCGCTCGGCTGGCGGGCAGCGCATGATTTCTCCGCCGGCCTGCGCCGGACGATCGGCTGGTATCTCGACCATGAAGTCTGGTGGCAGGGGATACGCGGCAAAACCTACGCCGGGCAGCGGCTCGGCACCGCAGAGGCAGGGGTAAAGGCAGCATGAACACCAAGGGCATCGTGCTCGCCGGCGGTTCCGGCACCAGGCTGCACCCGATGACGCTGGCATCGTCCAAGCAATTGCTGCCGGTGTACGACAAGCCGATGATCTATTATCCGCTGACCGTGCTGATGCTGGCCGGCATCCGCGACATCATGATCATCTCCACGCCGCAGGATTTGCCGCAGTTCCGCCGGCTGCTCGGCGACGGCAAATCGCTTGGCGTCACTTTTACCTATGCGGAACAGCCGCGGCCCGAAGGCATCGCCCAGGCTTTTCTCATTGCCGACGAGTGGCTGGCCGGCCAGCCCTGCGCCCTGGTGCTCGGCGACAACCTCATTTTCGGCGAACACCTGGCCCGCTCGTTCCGCGATGCCGCCAGCCGCGCCGAGGGGGCGACCGTGTTCGCCTATCAGGTGCGCGACCCGGAACGCTATGGTGTTGTCGTGTTCGATGAGCGCGGCCATGCCACGGAAATCATTGAAAAACCTGCCGTCCCGCCCTCCTCCTGGGCGGTCACCGGCCTGTATTTTTACGACGCGCGGGTCACCGAATTCGCCCGCGCCGTCAAACCTTCCGCCCGGGGCGAGCTGGAGATTACCGACCTGAACCGGTTTTATCTGGAGGAGGGGTCGCTGCATGTGGAGCGGCTGGGCCGCGGCTGCGCCTGGCTCGATGCCGGCACGCCGGACAGCCTTCACCAGGCGGCAGGGTTTGTGCAGACCATCCAGTCGCGCCAGGGCATGCTTGTGGGCTGCCCGGAGGAGGTGGCGTTCCGCATGGGATTCATCGGCCTGGACGAGCTGCGCGGCCACTCGCGGCGCCTGGGCAAGACGGATCTGGGCCGCCTGCTCGCCGATGTCGCGGCCGGCCTTCACGAGTAAGCCGAAGCCAAAGGTGTAAAAGTTTTCTGCTTCTTTTTTTCAAAAAAGAAGGCCTCTCTGGTGGTTTTTGAAAAATAAGCAAAAAACTTTTGAATGTTTGCGCGGCGCTTCACGTGGCAACCGAATCGATTTTGGGAGAGTTTTAGGCGCATGAAAATCGAGCGCTTGTCCATTCCGGACGTATTACTCATCACCCCGCCGCGCTTTGGCGACGACCGCGGGTATTTCTCCGAAACCTATTCGGCGCCGAAGCTGGCGCAGGCCGGTATTACGCTGCCCTTCGTGCAGGACAATCAGAGCTTTTCGCGCCAGAAAGGCACGGTGCGCGGCCTGCATTGCCAGGTGGCGCCGCGCGTGCAGGGCAAGCTGGTGCGCGTGCTGCGCGGCGCGATCTGGGATGTCGCCGTGGATGCCCGCCCGGGCTCGCCCAGCTTCGGCCAGTATGCCGCCGCCACGCTGACCGGCGACAACGGCAGCCAGATATGGGTGCCCCCCGGCTTCCTGCACGGTTTCTGCACTCTCGAGCCGGAAACCGAAGTCGCCTACAAGGTGACCGACGTCTATGACCGCGCATCCGAGCGCGCGGTATTCTGGCGGGACGCAACGCTCGCGTTGCCTTGGCCAGTGGCGGAAGCCGACGCGCTGCTGTCGGATAAAGACCGCGTGCTGCCGGGATGGGAGGCGGCGGCCGACTGGTTCGCGGTCTGATGCGGACGATCCTGGTCACCGGCGGCACCGGTCAGCTCGCGCAAGCGATTGCCCGCGCCGCGGCCGCCTTCCCTGAACTCGGGCGGGTGAGCGTGGTCGGCCGTCCGGAGTTCGATTTCGATCACCCCCACACTATCGCCGCCGTGCTGGCCGCGCATCAGCCGGCACTGGTGGTCAACGCCGCCGCCTGGACGGCGGTGGATGCCGCCGAATCCGAGCCGGAAGCGGCGGGCCGGGCAAATGCATCTGGTCCTGCAACGGTTGCGCAGATTTGTGCCGAATCCGATACGAAACTTGTTCACATCTCTACAGATTACGTCTATGACGGCTGCAAGGGCGCGCCTTACACCGAAGCCGATTCGCCGAATCCGACCGGGGTTTACGGATCGACGAAACTGGCGGGCGAGCGCGCCGTTCTGGAGCACATGGCCGATGCAGTGGTATTGCGAACGTCCTGGGTCTATGCTGAGACAGGCAAGAATTTTGTGCTCACCATGCTGAACGCCGCCCGCAGGCTTCCCGAGCTGCGCGTGGTGGCCGATCAGCGGGGCTGCCCGACGAACGCCGACGACCTGGCGCACGCCGTGCTCGGTGTGGCCGGCCATATGCTTGGGAATCCGCAGGCGCCCACAGGCGGCATCTACCACGCCGCCGGATCGGGCGAGACCAGTTGGCATGGTTTTGCCGAAGCGATTTTCGAGGCTGCCGCCGCGCATGGGCGTGCCCGGCCGATCGTGCACCCGATCGCCACCGCGGATTGGCCGACGCCGGCCAGACGCCCGCCCGATTCGCGGCTCGATTGCACCAAGCTCGCGGCCACCTTTGGTGTGCGGCTGCCGGACTGGCAACCCAGCCTGCGGCGCGCGGTGGCCGCCATCTGCGCGGCCTCGCCATGAGGCCGCTGTGACCCAATGGCCTGCCCTTGGGCCTGCCGCGCTCGAACGCAACCCGGCGGCGCCGGCCTCGGTGCGCCAGCAGCCGCGCCCGACGCGAACCTCGCCCGTGTGCATCGCGCTCTCCACCCACAACGGCAGCGCCTTCCTCAGCGAGCAGTTGGCGAGTTTCGTCGCCCAATCTCACCGTGACTGGACGCTGCTATGGCGCGACGATGGTTCGGCCGATCAGACGCGCGACATCATGCGCGCCTTTGCCGCCGGTGCGGGCGCGGGGCGGGTGGTGGATGCCAACGACGGCCGCGGGCGCCTGGGCATCGCCGGCAGCTTCATGGCCCTCGTGCGCCGCGCCCCGCCGGGCCAGATTCTGGCCTATGCCGACCAGGATGATGTGTGGCTCGCCGAGAAGCTGGAGCGTGGGGTGGCCGCCCTGGCGCGCACGGATCCGGATCGCCCCGCGCTCTATTGCGCGCGCCAGCTTCTGGTCGATGCGGCGCTGCGTCCGCTCGGCACCAGCCCGGCGCTGCCCCGGCCGGCCGGGTTTCCGCAGTCGCTGACCCAAAATATCGCCACCGGCTGCACCGTCATGCTGAACCCGGCGGCCGTGCGCCTGCTCACCGCCGTGCGCCCACCTGCCGGCACGCTGCACGATTGGTGGTCGTATCTGGTGGTGACGGCCGCCGGCGGCCGCGTGATCATCGACGATCAGCCCAGTGTGCTCTATCGCCAGCACAAGGGTAATGCGATCGGGGTGAAACTCGCCTTCTGGCCGCGCGCCCTGGCTGCGTTGCGCCGGGGGCCGGGTGCATTCATGGCGATCTTCCGCGCCCATGTCGCGGCTTTGGAGGAGCAGCATGATCTGCTGGATCCGGCAGCGCAGGAGTCTTTGGCGGCCGTTGCTGCGGCGTTGCATCAGGGGGTGGCGCGGCGGGTGAGGGCGCTGCATTTGCCTGGGTTGCGGCGGCAGAATTTTTTGGAGACGCAGGTTTTTCGGCTTTGGTTTATGATAGGTTAGGTAAGGAAGCAGTTCTTTTTTGAAAAAAAGAACCAAAAAACTTTTACTCTTCAGGCCCGGCTGTTTGACTGGCGCGGCTCTGAGGTCCAAAAGTTTTTTGCTTCTTTTTTTCAAAAAAGAAGTTCTTCCTTCCTGGAGCCACCCAATGTCCATGTATTCCGCCTCGATCCCGGTCTTCATCCGTGGCCTGCAAAACCTGCGCGGCTTGCTCGCAAAGGGCCACGCCGATGCGCTGGCGCGCAAGTTCGAGCCCGCGGTGCTGCTGAACGCGCGCCTGGCCCCGGACATGCTGGCGCTGCCGCGCCAGGTGCAGATCGCGACCGACATGGTCAAGCTCGGCGCCGCGCGCCTGGCCGATATTGCCGCACCTTCGTTCGAGGACACCGAGAGCAGTTTCGAGGAGCTGGACGCCCGTATTGAAAAGACCATCGCCTTTCTTGAAGGAGTGACCGAGGCGCAACTGGAGTTCTGTGCCACACGCACCATTTCGCTGAAATTCCCCGGCCGCGAGATGGAGTTTTCGGGTGCCGATTACCTCAACCTGTTCGTGCTGCCGAATTTCTATTTTCACCTGACGACGGCCTACAACATCCTGCGCCACAATGGCGTTGCCATCGGCAAGCGCGATTTCCTGGGCGCATGACAGCTCCGTGGGATACGTCTTGACCCATCACTCTGGCACTTAATTTTCCAGTTGCGCGCTTTGTTTCAAAAACGATTCCTTTCTTTCACCCTCGGTGGCGCCAGGGAATATCCAAGAAAGATTGTGATCAAGCAGAATGCGCAAGCTGCTTCTGTGCGTAAGCGTAAACCGCAAGCACGTCCGCCGGCGAGGTCTGCAGGCAGTAGCTGTCGATGACCTCCTCAGCGGTCAATCCATCGTCCATGTTCTCGACAATGACCTCCGGCGGCACGCGCGGATCATGACGTAGCGCCGGCATGCCGGACAAATAGCCGTCCCGGCGGCTCACGATCGGGCATCCGCTCCAGTCGGTCATGGTGGCTCCTCATTCTACCGAAGGTCATCATATCACTGTCCGTGCGCAGCTTGTAGCATGACCGTGCGTCGCGGTCCAAACGCGCTACCTGGCTTTCGGCGTCATCTGCCCCAGCAGCGCCGGCACGAACACGAGAGTTGCCAGCAGCGTGCACCCAAGGCTGATGAGCAGCAGCGTGCCCATGCTCGCGGTGCCGGGATGCGCGGACAAAGCGAGCGAGCCGAACGCCGTGCCGGTGGTCAGCGCCGAAAACACGACCGCGCGGGTGGTCGCCGAGGTCAGCAGCGGCGGCGTGCCGGCGCGCCAGTTCATCACGAAATAAATGTTGAACGACACGCCCACGCCCAGCAGCAGCGGCAGTGCGATGATGTTGGCATAGTTCAGGGATATGCCGGCGGCTTCCACAACCACCACCGTCATCGCCGCAGACAGCAGCAGCGGCGCCAGCACGAGCACCGCATCCAGCAGGCGGCGGAGTGCGGCCAGCAGGATGATGGTGATGGCCAGAATGGCGCCGAGTGCTGCATCCCGAAATGCCCCGATGATGGTGTTGGAGGTGGAGACGATGGCCACCGCAGGGCCGCCGGCACCGGGCGCGACACTGCGTACTTCGGCGACGAACCGCCTTAAAACATCGCTGTTCTCCACGGCTTCTTTGGGAACCACCTGGATGCGGGCACGTCCATCCGGCAGCACATAGTCGCGCTTCAATTCCTCCGGCACATCGGCGGCACTCACCTGTTTTGCACTCAGGGCTGTGCGCAGACGGCCGAGTTGTGCGGGCAGAAATTGCACCAGCGCGTCATTGGCCGCCATGAGCCTCGCGTCTGGTGCGCTCGCCAGCGCGCGCAGGTCGGCGGCAATGTGCACGAGGCTGCTGTCAGCGGGCAATTTGGCGAGTGCCAGATCGAGTTGGGCAAGGCACGCTGCAATGGAGGCGCGCAGCGCGTCCGGTGTCAGCGCCTTCGGTGCATCGCTGACCGCGAGTGCAGGCGCCAGTAATCCGGCGGCATCGGCGATTGCCGCCAGCTTGGCCCCCTGGTCGGTGGGCACAAAATTCAGAAAATCGACGGTATGATCGACAAGGTCGAGTTTTGAGAGCGGCCACGCCAGCGCGTGCGCATCTGCGATGCTGGGGCGCAGTATGTCGCTGGTGAACGGGTTGGTCACCGGATTATGCAGCAGGCGCATCAGTGTGAGCAGCGCCTCGCTGTCGGGCCGTTTGGTGTGCAGCGTGTTGCTGTCGAAGGTCAGAAGCGGGGTCAGCGCGGCACCGGCGGCGAACAGGACGGCAAAACCCAGCAGCAGCGGCACGCGGGCGCGCGCAAAAAAACGGTCCAGAGGGGCTGCCGACATAAAACCGATCTCAGCCGTCTCCGCCTGCGGCTTGAACAGGTTTAATGCCGCCGGCAGGAAGGTGAGTGTGCACACGAAAGCGATGAGCATGCCACCGCCGGCAATCAGGCCGAGTTCGGCGACACCGCGAAAACTCGTCGGCACGAAGGCGAGAAATCCGGCCGCCGTGGCCGCACTGGCGACCAATATCTGAATGCCCACACGCCGCCCCGTGGTCTGCAAGGCGGCGCGCATGTCGGTCTCATGTAGCCGTACATCGCGCAGACGCACGGCAAACTGGATGGAGAAATCCACTGCAATGCCGACGAACAAAATGGCGAACGCCACCGAAATCAGGTTCAGCGTGCCGACCGCGGCGGCGGCAAATCCGGTGGTCAGGATCAGGCCGAGAAGGAGTGTCGTCACCACCGGCAGGATCAGCCTGAAACTGCCCAACGCCAGAAACAGCCAGACGATGACGAGCAGAAAACTGATCACCAGTCCTGCCAACGCGCCATGCGCGGCAGAGGCAAATTCCTCGTCCGACAGCGGCACCGAGCCGGTCAGATGCACGCGCGCCGCGCCGGCGGCCACAAACGGCAGCGTGGCGGCAATGGCATGAATATCTTTCGTTGCCGATCCGCCCGGCTCGACCATGTGAAAATCCAGGCGCGGCTGAATCAGAACGATTTTGTCGGGGCCTGCAAGCTCGGCAACAGGCCCGGCCAGCAGCCGCTCCCACGACAGCGGTTTGGGATGGCCGGCAACGGCACTTGCGAGCGCCGTGTGAAAACCGCTGAGTGCCGCGTCGAAATTTTGCAACTCGGCCTGGCCGCGCACCACCCCCTGGCCGATCAGGCCGAGGGCACCGAACAGGCCGCGCGCCGTCGGGTCGGTGGCCAACTGGCCCAGAAAAGGCTCGGCATCCACTGTCTTGTCGAGCAGGTCTGTGAGCACCGGCGTCGGCAGGAACAGCAACCCTTCCTGCGCCAGATAGGGCGAGGCATCGGGGCGTCGCACACTCCGAAAATGTGTGTGATCGGCGGCAAGTTTTTCAGCCAGGCCTTGCGCGGTGGCTTCCGCTTCC
>Ga0116231_10008143_pt1 | contig 18568 bp, 9 predicted proteins | sample S1TSphgellanicum_2_FD_89695 | JGI IMG/M metagenome (GOLD analysis project Ga0116231, IMG submission 89695) | Host-associated microbial communities from peat moss isolated from Minnesota, USA - S1T2_Fd - Sphagnum magellanicum MG | ecosystem: Host-associated > Plants > Peat moss > Unclassified...
ACCGTGGAGTGAATTAAATTTTTGCAATTTTGAAAAACCCTCCTGTTACGTCATTTACCCCCCCCTCCCCAACAAGTACCATAACCAGCTGGAATGGGATTAATAACTGGATCGAGAACCTGGTTGATAACCGGGTCAACCGCTCCCCCCCCAAACCGGTCAACGCTGGTGGGTACCTTTTATTTCTGGACCTGAGGTGAACGAGCACCCACCAGTGCACCATCCAATGGATGCGTTTTATTACTCAATTATGGATGAATCTCAACCGTGTTAACACTATTTGGTTCCACCTTGGTAACCAATTCTGTAGGAAATAGGTCTCCTATATAGGCAGGTAGGTAAGAAAATAGGTAACTACTAGGTAAGTAGATAGTTTATACATAAGGTAAGGGGTTGGTTTTTACTACCTACCTACCTACTAACAACCTGGTTGTGAGTTGTTGATAGGTAGGTAGGAAAAAAAGAAAAAAAGAAAAAAAAAAGCAACTGAGGTAACCACCATGGTTAGCTAAGGAACTGAAACCCAACAGAAAACTGTTTCCTGACCACTTATCATTCATCCTTCAGGGTGCGCAGGTTGGTGCTGGTTCACTGTGGCGCTCAGGTAGGCGAGACAGACTGCGACTGCGAGCGAGCTTTTCTCAATCCTCCGCGAAGCGAATTTCGTGTCTCAAGTGTGAGAGGCGAGGGAGGGACGGACGGAGGGAGGGAGGAGGGGGAAGGATCATTCAGATTTGGAACCGAGCTACGATGGGCGCTCATCCTGGTGAGTCTTGCTCCAGTGAATTCAATTCTATTCTATTCAATTCAATTCAATGATGATCTCAAGACCTTAGGAAGAAAAGAAAGGGGGAAGCACAGATGTATCTCTCAACACTCTTGAAAGCATAATGGGTGGGGGACAAATCCATTGCACAGCTGCTTAGATAAGATGTGGTGGTGGTGGTGGCACCGGATTTGCACTGAGCATTCATTATTAACAGAGTGTGCTTTGTTATTCAAGTGGATGGATTCCATCATGATGTGAAGAAGTTAGTAAAGGGGAAGCAGATCTTTCTTAACAGCTTTGTTGAAAGCATGGGTGTGGACAGAAACATTGGACAGCTATCTAAATGTGGCAGTGGAAACTGCAAAGACAGCAGGCCAGGTACTAAAACTGATCCTTGCTCATTGCCGTATAAGTGAATTTCCGGTCTGGCTGGTTGGCTGGCTTCCTTGCTTGTTTGCTTGGCCCCCCATCTCTCTTCTCAATTCTGTAACCCTTTCTTACAGCCTTTCTACAGGTGTCCTGATCTGCAGTGAATTTGATCCAGCCGTCTGTCTTTTTTTCCTTCTCATCTTTTTTCAGATAATCTTGAGCAATTTTAACAACTCAAAGACAGTTGAACACAAAGGAAAGGTGAGTTGCTCCCCATTCTTTTCTGTCATGTTTCTAATCAGAACGTTTTCTTTGAGATGGACTGACAGGAGATCTTCCAAGAACAGGTGTGTAGGACATATGCAGCAAGCAGTGCATACGGAATAAGAGGGCTTGGTTGTGACTGACTCTTTGGCTGGACATGTGTCCCTATCATGTAGGTTGACCTGGTTACAGAGACGGATAAGGCCTGTGAGAGTCTGATTTTTGAGTACCTGAAGACTGCATTTCCTTCTCATCAGGTTAGGGATTTGCAGTTTGTGATTGAGTTCCTTGCTTGCAGTGATTCTGTTGTATCTTTGTTGTTTTGTTCACTTTTGGCATGTTTGCACAGTTGATAGGGGAAGAGACCTCTGCAATAGATGGTACCCCAGAATTGACAGATGCACCAACATGGATTGTGGATCCATTGGATGGGACTACAAATTTTGTCCACAGGTGCCCACCTCCAGCTGCTCCTCACTTGACAGAGCTTATGATCTTATCCACTTGGTGATCTTTTAGTCCATAGACTGGAATAGGGGCACCACAACTGATCCACTTTGCTGTATGATAGGTACCCCTTCGTTTGTGTATCGATCGGTCTGGTGGTTAATAAAGTCCCCACTGTTGGAGTAGTTTTCAATCCCATTCTTGATGAGGTATGAACTTCAGATATGCAGTATGTGGGGTGCACTTGCAAATAATTCTGTCAAACACGATCAGGTGTCTCAAAATGTTCTTAGGTTTCCGGAATTTGGAGTAATAGTAGTAATTTGTGGTTGAAACATTGTTGGAATTTATGCATTGTTGCTTGTTTGTGGGTGGTTTTGCATGTACAGCTTTTCACTGCTGTGAAAGGAAGGGGAGCCTTTTTGAATGGGCAGCACATCTATGGTCAGTGATGATCATGTGAATTCCTAAATTCTAGGTGTTGGTGACTCCCACAGTTTAAGGAATTAAGTCTTGAAGGCAAGTAGTCTTGATGAGGATGTCACAATGCTGTAAGCTATGTTTATCACCATCCATTTGCTCAGTAATTGTGATCTATGTTGAGGTTGTGCAGCTTCAGAGCAGCAGGATATTGGCAATGCCCTTCTTGCTACAGAGGTGCCACCTGCTTGATTCATTTCTGTTTTCTGTTGGCTTGATATGAGAGAGATCATTGAGTGTTTGTCACACCAAGCTGATATTATTTGTGAAATTTTGTATTAGGTGTTGACTCCTTGTCTGCAGGTGTTGAACTGCATTATTCAGATCTACATATGGCATTTTGGGTAATCAGGTTTTACTGATCTGCAGATTGGGACACTGCGAGATAAAAAAACAGTAGATTCAACCAGCAACAGAATCAACAACCTCCTTTTCAAGGTGTGGCTTCTTAGAAAAAAAACTTGTGGTTTGAACCAAGCTGCAACCACAACTGCAGAAATATCTTGTTGCTTTCAGGGACAATAGTGAAAATTTGCTTTTTGTATCAAGGAGTAGGCCTGTTCTAACTTTGTAACAAGCTTCTATTACTGAGTGAGTCTCTAGTGCCATTGCGATCCTCTGAACCATACAACATGGTGGCCTCTTGTTACATGATAGAGATGGGTTTGTGGGATGTGTGTTTGATTACTGCCTTATACTGGAATGCAGGAATTATGCTGTGAGGACATGAAACAATCCTTGAGGATGTTGAAGGTCCTCCAACATTTCTATTTGAAGGACAGAAAGTGGGGCTGATGTGTGGCATTGGCAGGTGCGCTCTCTGCGTATGTGTGGCTCTTGTGCAATGGACCTGTGTGGACTGGCTTGTGGGAGGCTTGATCTCTTTTATGAGCTTGGCTTTGGAGGTCCCTGGTGAGTTAATGAGTTCTCATGTCACCTACTGCAAGCCATTCTAGATCTGCATGTTTTGCATGATTGGGGAGGAGTGGGGGTACAGTTGTGACTTCATGAACAATCTAGAGTGTCTTGTGCTCTGTGATGACCACATTAGATGGAGCAGGGATGTTGCAGCAGGTGCTTTGATACTAGAAGAGGCAGGGGGGCATGTATTTGACCCGTAAGTTTTCTCCTTGGCCTACTGCCATTATCATTGTGAAACTTGTGATGATTTCAAGAGAGTTATAGTCTGGTTGGTCCAATCAATCAGCTGAGCCTAGGAGGGAGAGATTGTTGTAGTGCAACTGTTTTACTGGCCCATCCACTCATTATCTGACCTTGAGGGCTCCAATAAATCACCAGCAGCTTGATCACAGAAGGAGTGCAGGCAGTATGAGGATTAGAACCCTTGAGATGTGGTCTTTAACAATGCAAGAAACTTATAGGCAATAGCAGGATTATAACACTTGAGATGATGTTTTCAACAATGTGAGAAACTAAAGGTTTTGCAGTTTGAGCTCATCAGGTCCTCTTTGTTTGGCTGGCTAATGCAGGTCTGGAAGTGAGTTTGACATGATGTCGCATCGGGTGGCAGCATCCAGCAAACATCTTAAACAGGCACTAGTGGAGGGGTTGGAAGGCTTTGTCTAACTATTGAAAATTTGTAAGTTTACACTTGATCTTCTTTATAGAGGGCTTGTGCACGTTGTATTAAATTTAAATGCCTGTCATATTCAAAGAGGGAGTTAAATGTTGAGGTTGATGCATTTCAATTTGAGAAGATATTTTCTTCTCTGCAACCTTTTTTATGGTTGCAATTGAGATGTGTCTCTGCCATGGCAGCTAGTCAATGCTATTCATGGTGAAGGAGATGATGGTCACATACTTTGTGAGTGGCACACTCACTAAGGTATGATCAAACTATTATTGCCCAATCGGTTTTTGTTTGTGGGAACTGACACAACAGTTACCTTCAAAAGTGTCATTGTGGACTGTTTCTCTGCAATCTCATAAATATCACTTGCTGTCCCCGCAATAGAGTTTTAATTGCAGAACTCAAGACACTTCATCCCTGTTTTGGTTTTTGTTGCTCAGTAGACGTGAACTTGGATTTTCTGGGCAATACTAATATACCTGAAAAATCTGAACCATAATCTGGTCAAGAATCAGTCACTATGTGTATTTGGACTATTTTGGAAATATGGGATTGAAAACGTTGGCCTTGCTCTGATTTGTCTTGCTTGTAGGTCACAAACTTTGTCTTTGAAAGCCTTGCTTGTTTGTCAGATCGAAAAACCTTTCCTGCAGCTGGCCTAGGCTGCAAGTGACTAACAACCCTCTTTGGTAGAGAATCACAGCTCCAACAGGTGTTTCGGAGATGTGTTACTTCTGGCAGGCACCTGCAATTGTATTCTCTGACCTTCCTTTACTTCGCATTGTACGCTTGAACTTGTCATACCTCTCTCTTTCTCTCTCTGCTGTGGTCTGCTCTCCATTTATTGCATCACAATTTACACAATCTCCAGGTGTAAGAGCTCTCTATCCCATATAATGTATACCATAACAAATGCAATTTTGATTTTTCCATTCTCAGCTCTCAGTGTGAACCAGCACCTACCAGTGCAGAATCCACTGTCTGCCTGTTATGACTGTTGTGGATGAACAAACCTTAACTGAGTTAAAATCTGGTTTCAGATTGGTACCCCATTCTGTAAGAAGTAGGTCCATACATAGGGAGGTGAGTAGGAAATTAGGTGACTATGTAAGTAGATGGTTTGTAGTTTGTACATAGGTAAGGGCTGTTTGAACAACCTGCTTGTGGCTTGTTAGTAGGTAGGTAGTAAAAATGGCAACTGAGCTTACTATCAGGGTTAACTAAGAAACTGCAATCCAACAGAAAGCTGTTTTCTGACCACTTACCACCCTTCATGGTACACTGGTGGGTGCTGGTTCACTTTGGCCAGTTCAAACTTTGTTTTGTAAACCCAGTGGAACAAGTTTTGTTGAGCTTGCTCCTGAGTCACGTTCTTAACTTTAACAGAATCAATTAAGTACAAGTGCAAATAACTGGTTGTAACAATACTACTGTTCTTTTTCTGTTTCTGTATTTTTTAACCTCCAGGTCTGGAAACTCCTTACTCTTGATTCTAGACACTTATGCTTATTCCACAATCAATAATCAAAATTGAACGTTGCTTGGGTATATCTAGTCCTTGTCCAGAATTTTGTGCATCATTCTTGATTGTTTTTCTCCATGCGAGAAATTCTTATTTTCACAGGATCATAGCTAACACTTGTAGTTGTTACCTGCATGAATGAATTAACTTAGTGATGGACTTGGCATTATTCAATTCATGTTTATATTGAATGAATGACCAGCAGCATCCACCTCACCATCAATTCTTGGGTGTGCTTCTTCTGGAGTGTTTTTTCGAAATGCTGAAGAGTTCTGAATCTTCCAGCTTCCAGCTTGTTTGCAATACTTTTTTTCTCTCCTCACCACAGCTATCTGCAAAGTGAACAACAAATGATAACAATGTTACACATCATGTAATATCAATGAGCTATATGAAATGTACAAAAGCAGATTCAACAGTAGCTGATTAACCAGAAGCTAAACAGCTGATGAAAATCCTACTTAATCCTCTCACCCTCACTCACAAGATGCAATTTCACACAACATGAGCCCCACCAACCAAGATGCATGAACTGCTAGCATGAAAATAAATCCATGTGATTTGAATTGCAACCACACTCCAAAATCAGCAGTACAAATTTACTGTTACAGCAGCTTGGAATTTTTTACTGTTGCCACCTTGATAATTGTTTCTCTCTGCTCCAGGCAGATGACTCTGAGAGATTGTATCATGAAGGCATATCTGCATTAACAACCCACAGCAAACCAGTGAAACACAAAGAGCTCCATTGCTGCAGATGATTACAATGCTAGAAGTGATGATGAAATAAAATAAGCAACAAAGATGGAAGATTCAAACCACCAAAGACTGACAGATTAATCCAAGAAATGTACACAAAACACATGGCAGTTTACACAAAAACAATGTGAGTCCTAACAGAAAGGACAAAATGGTGCCATCTCTCAAAATAATGGTTACAAAAAGACATAATTAGCCACATACTGAACAGATTATAATTCAGCAAATGTGCTGAAATTGAGATTCCAACCACTTGCTTTGTTGGATGGAAGCCACTCTGCAAGAGGAATCCACTCTCACAGATGCCACCGTGCTTGCAACCCACGTACTAACAGATGATAAAACTACTACTCCTGAGGTATTACTTTGACCACAGGGTACAAAAACAATAGTATCTCTCATTAAATAGTGATGACTTGATGGAGAAGACAAATAGAGTCACCGAAAAACTTAGCTGTAAACAAAGCAAACCTGCTATCTCATGCGTTACATGGAGTGTGAAGTATGGACACTACTCTCATGGAACAAATGAAATATAGTTCTATGCTTCTAATTCACAGTACATGCACCTAGAGCCTTCAGCAATCAGTGGGACCTGGGTGGAACATGTTGCCAGAAACCCTAATCCAATCGCCTCCTTTTCCTGCCAGGCAGCAAAGTGCCTCCTGCTTCTGAGGAAGCTGCTGCCCCATTGTCCACAACAGTTTCAGAAGAGTCCTGTCTACTTCCAAGTAACACAGTTACACTCTCCTGACGACGTCTGCGCCTCTCCCGTACTAGCACCTCCCGAGTTGCACCCTGCCTTGGGACCAGCATTGCAGCAACAGCACCTCCAGATGTTGTCGATGTGGGGATGCCTGATGGCCTCAATTCCCCTGCCTGTTCATTCACCAGTGGCAAGACTGTGCTTCTGTCACCACTCACAAAGGTAGGCACAACCTCAATGGTCTGTGATTGTGCAGGCTGTTGAGGGTTAGGTAAGAGGTGATTATGAACAGCATTATTCGTGTTAACATATCTTGCTCTGACACTAGGCAATTGAGCAGTGGCTTCCACACGGTTTGGACCGAGGTGGTTGATTATATCATTTCGTTGATGAGCTAATTGTGTTGTGGTGTCCCTCATGCGTCTCTCTACCTGCCTGAGCTCCTCCGCCTCAATCTCAAATGTGCCTACAGATCTCACTGCTTCTCTGAACTGCCACCTTTGCTCTTCACTGCTGGAACTTGGGTCTAAGATGAGCCCACCAAAAGTAGGAGCCCCTACTCTATCTCTCAATTCTCCAATCAAGCTGCTTGGCGTCTGGAAGGTGTCACTCAGACTTTCACGTAGTATGCGTGCTGCTCTCCCCCAACTTAGCATCTCATTTCTCATCCATGACCCACCACTGGTTGCATGATCCTGTGGTCGCTGTTCTACTTGATCCAAGGTCTGCAGGTCATCCAGGTCCCTCTGTGCTGGAAACACTGGCACTGCCTCCGACCTTCTTTGCAAAGCCGCCAATTCAGTTGTCCTCATCTGTGGTTCTGCTTGATTCAAAATCAGCTCATCTGTGTCCCTCTGTGTTAGAAACACTGGCACATCCTCCATCCTTCTTCGCAAACCTGGCAATTCACTCAGCCTCACTCGTGGGTCTGCTTGATCCAGAAGGTCATCTGGGTCCCTCTGTGTTGCAAACAATGGCATTCCCTCCAACCTTCTGTGGAAAGCAGCCAATTCATTAACCCTCAACCGTCGTGTTCTCTCTCTTTCTCCTTCATCTCTATCTGCTCTTTGTCTCTGACTTTCAACTCTGCGTGCTTGGGGCCGAGGGGGAATGCTTGATGCTCCTGCTTCTGCACTTGGTATCTTTGCTGATGACTCAGTGCCTCTACCATATATAGGTGTGAGAGAGCTTAATGCAACTGCCCCCTTGCAGACAGGACACTCCTGGTGAGAAGACCGGAGTTGAAGCCAGTGGTGAAGGCAGGGCCAGCAAAAAAGATGGCCACAAGGGGTGACCACAGGCTCACAAGCCATTTCCAAGCAGATATTGCACTCAAAGTGGCTGCTACTGGTCTCTGCCACTGATTTCAGAGACTCTGTAAGTGAATTAGACACCACAGGTGCAACCACTGCATCAGGTAAATTAGAAACGTTCAAGCTACCTTCTGTCCTTGAATGGTTTTCCACCAATTCCCGGCTTACTCTTGTAGGTCGGAATCGTCTCATTAGACGCTGCCTTCGAAGAGGGTGCTCTGGCATTTGTTGAGACTCTGTCCTAGGTGCTTGTGCTGTTCTAACACCAGATTGCTGCCCACTCATTTCAACATGTTCAGCCATGGGCTGATCAGGCTGTGCTGGTCCAAAACCAAAATGTAGCTGCAATTGTTGGTGAGACCCTGCTCCAGATTGCTCATGAGATGCTGAAATTCCTCTTTCAATTTGCTGCAGACGTCGAAATTGCCTTTGAGTTTCTGGGGTAGCTGGTAAGAGGGTCTCCTGAATGCGTCCTGATGGCAGCTCTCTGATGAAAACTCTGGCACCCACATACCCACCACCCATAACTCGCATGCCAGGAGACCATATTCCTCTTGGCTCTTGCCGAATTCCAAGATCTGGTATACCACCTGGTATACTACCTGCTCCCTCTGCTCCTGCTCTGATGGTTCCTGCTGCCATAGGAATCAAGGGAGGTGCAAGATTTAGATCCAGATTCACCCTTGCAGACTCGTCCATATCAACCTCTGGTCCAGCCACAGTCAAACCAGACATCTTTGAAATGATTGTAACATGCTCTTCCAACTCTGAAATCGCCAAGAGGCAAAATGACAGGTGAATTTGCCTTTTGCAGTAGCCAGCCTGCCTGCTTGCCCAGTTAGAAAGGCCGCATGAACAGTTGCACACTCTGAGAATGAACCTAATACTCTCAGAAAGCTTTCTTGACTATATAGAGGTGCTTTCTTGACTAATTAGATGCTACCATCAAGAAGCTCCCATCTGTGAGATGGGTATGAACCAGGGTGAACAATTCCTTGTTTGGATACTCCTTTGCGATCCCTGGGAAATGCTCACCGGCCCTTGTGATGATGTAAAGATGCAAATCTGTGAAACAAGCACCCAATTGGCTACTTTTGATCTACTACTTCTTCTTCTGCTGCTGCTGCTGGTGCTTCTTCCTCTCCTGCTCCTCTGCTATGTGATGGATGCGATGGTCGGTAAGTAGCTACAAACCGACACATACACTGCTGGTGAATACGTTGCTCCTCCACAATAGTCTTCCATGCGGCCACTCTCTTTGTCATGCTCCGCCATTCTTACGGGCTTGCTAAGGCTACAGCCCCCGACGACGACGGCGACGACGACAGCGGTCACCGATCGTCAAAAGCACACATGTTCCTGATGAAACGGCGTAGGAAGGAAACAGATACACGGACGACAAACTGCGTGAAGAAACGATCGGATAAAATAAGAAGGGAAAAACACTACCAGAGAAAAAACAAAACCTCGCAGCAGACAAACAAACAAGGTTTCTCCTTCCCAATTCACATACTCACCGAGAGAATTCGCAGTTGGAGATGCGGTCGAGCATCTCGGAAACGTCAAAGAGACAGATCGGAGCTCTTCACAACAACAACCCGCTGGCTACGTCCTCACATTTTCTTTACAACACCAAGAGGAGACATGCAAAGCACATGATGAAGAAAGAAAGGAGCATGAGAATTGCGTCTAGGTAGGTAGGTACCTTCGATTGTTGTTGTGTGACGGACGACGTCCTCCTCCTCCTCCTCCTCCTCCTCCTCCTCAACTGCTGCTGGATAGATGACGACAACGACAATGGAGACAGAAGAAGAAAGAGAGGAGGCTAACGAGACAGCCGGGGGGGACGTAGTAGTAGACTACACGCATCCTCCTCAAAGCAATGGAGGACACGAAACTTTCTCTGATCTGATGGATGATGACATACACACGAAAGAGGAGAGCACGCAATCTATCGTCTTGGTGTTCCAGAAAATCAACCTCACGGACAAGATGATGAGAGAGAGAGAGAGAGAGAGAGAGAGAGAGAAGAAGAAGAAGAAGAAGCAGCAGCAGCAGCAGCGTCGAGGAATGGAAGTCACAAAGAACCTTTGCTCTTTTAGGGTTTCCTCTAGGGTTTCAAACCAAGATCGCGATTCGGAAAAACCGCGAGCGCGAGAGAGCAAGACACACAAAGACAGTTCAGAGAAGGAGAGGGAGAGAGAGAGACATTCGGACGCCGCGAGAGATAGGGACCAGATCTGACTCTGTGGGATGGCGACGGTGCTGCCGCTCAATGCACAGCTCACGGCATTCCAAATCTTCTTGCCAGTGCAGGCAAGGGTTTTCGATCGATAAGGGTTCCTTTGTAATGTGCAAAATGGGTGAAGATGAAAGTGTTGAGCGATCGATCGATCGATCGATCTAGGTAGACAAGAGACGTAACATGCAGAGAATGGTGAAATTGATGGCTTGGTTGGAGGGCAAGCAGGGCAAGGAGTATGAATTCGGATTGCACAACGTTCCATCGCCTGAGGAGGCAGGAAAGGTGTCGCTGCGGAATGCCAAGCTAGACTGCAAGCTCGAGCTTCGTATGCTGTTGGAAGGCTTTGAGCACGTATTGCAAGAGGTGTGTGTTGTAGTTTGCCAGAGCCCTTTTTTTGTTTTTTTTTGGACCCCCCATGCATGGCTCTGCTTGATGAGGACTATATCTTTCTCTCATCTCCTACCATCAGCAGCAACACAGTAGTGTCTGTTTTTTTTTTCCTTTCCCGAATTTTGCAAGATGCAGGAGGTTGTTTAGATAGATTGCAGAAGGGGAGTAGTAGTACTCTTCTTAGATGGGATTCAAGAATGTGTGGTTTGGTGCTGATTGCTGGAGGGATGTATGCTGGTGGTTTCTCTGGGTGCTTGAAACAGCGAATGAAACAGAGCTTGGATGTTGCAACATTTGTTGAGGAGTTCAAGGACATTTTGGTAGCCCTACTCAATGCTCATTTTGTGCTATTGTTGCCTGCAAGATACTGGCACTGCTGATTTCAGATTGATACTGCTGCTGTGTCTTCATTGATTGGATTTGTAAGAACACATCATCCTTCTTGACTGCCACAGCCGTTTTGTCTAAAGGGTTTTCCTCTCAACTTTGTCATTGTGTCAGGATCGCATAGTGCAGGCTCAACCACAGGTCATGTTACCTCCAGCATCCTTCTATGCCCGGATTGTTGCAGAAGTAAGTGGTAGCTGCCTGCACAAGTTTTCTCAGAAGCAATACCCCCACATCTTCACTTTTATAGCATTTTTTCCTTTGTAACCATCGGAATCACTTTGAGGAAAAAGTCATTTAGAATGGAACCTCCCCCCCCTCCCCTTGCAGAAACCTCTTTGTGCTAGGCATTGGTGCTCCTGTAATTGTGCATTACATTATGCCCTTGTGTTTTGCTCCATCAACAATCAGTATTCTACTTTTTCACACTGAACCTCATTTGTTGGTCATATCTGGTATGATTCTGGAGATGACAGTTACCTGACAGCATCATTCATTGTTTGTTTTAGGTAGACTTGTGTTAACTTAGGTGTCATGTCCTGTGTCTGATGATGATTTTATGCTTGAGGCTGGAATTCTTGCGGATTTTTTGCTGTGGTAGATTGAATTTGGGTGTTGGTGATCAGATAGAAGCAATTGGGTGGGAGCATGTGGCATGGATATCTCCTCAGCTTACCGCTCTTCACTTACGTTTTTTGTAAGTTAAAAGCACTTAAACCTTGTTAGATTCAAGCCATAAGAGTTGTGGACATTATGTTGTTTTGCATCTTCTTCACCATGCTTGAGAAATCTCTTTCACAAGTGGGAATTGCTTCATGTGTGTTGAACAATCAACAAATTTCATAATTAAATGCAGGTCAATAGTGTCTCTTGAACAACCCGGCAGTAAACTGGTAGTGTGTTTGCCATATATGTTTGATCAACTGAGGAGTGGATCTAACTTCAGGACTCATTGAAACCTAAACATAATGATCTGTAGTTGAAACATGGTGGCCCTTGTAATGTCTGTCTGGTGATCATGTTTTCCACAATCCAATACATTGCTTTTTATTGAGTGCAGTGATGTAGCCGGCCGGGAGCATATTGTGCATGTAAACTTGCCACCAGACTACCCTGAAAAACAGCCCTTGGCTACTGCTGTAAGTCCTTCAATGTGCTACTTTCCATTGGGGTGGTCACCTATCCAAATGTTTGGAGCTCTCTGTGGCTCATTCTTCAGCCTGGAAAGTGATGCTATCCTTACACACTTGTATTTATTGCAGGATCTTCCCATTGCTGTGGAGTTACAATGGGGACCAGATGGAACTATGAATGCCATTCTCTCACAATTCCAACTTGTAGGGTTCACCTTTTCCTTTCTCAAATATGTTTCACTTTCAACTGTGGCATTTGCCTTGAAAGGCTAAAGTTCTAGGTGTTCCTGGAGGGGCAAAGGGTTCGGCAGAAAATGGATATTCATTAGTCTCTATTGAGACTATGGACAAAAGCAGATGAATGGTTGTGAAGGGTTAGCTGTTAACATATGAAGACTGGTCAACATAGGCTGCAGAGCGTTTCCAAGACTTTTGGGCAAATGTGGAGGACATAGACAAGCATGTGTGGGTGATGGAACCTGAACACCCTTCCCGTGCCAACTGCTTCCGCCGAATTGCTCTTGGTAGATAGTTCATGCTTTTTGTTCTGTTGTTGGTTGTTGATTCTTCTTAAGTGCTAGCCATCATCATGACCAAGTCATCCTGTTGCATCTGGAAATGTGACAGAAACTCAGATGCAGATTCTATGTAGTGGTTTGTCCAAAATTTTGGATGGATTACTATATAGTTATCTACACCCACAGTCAGTAGCTGATGAAGTCACTGGGTGGTGATGACAGGTCATCACTGCTATTCATGATGGAGGTGATGGTCTGACACTTTGTGAGTGACTCTCACAAGATTATGACTTGCACTTATTGCTGTATTGCCTTCAAATTGTTGTTTTGGAGATTTCATTTCTCATAGGTATTATGTCGTTTGCACAATCCTTGGTATGTTTCTACAAAGTTGGAGTGATCTCTGACTCTCACTATGCACTGACATTGTCATTCTTACTTATGATGTATGATTTGGATGCCAAGTTCACCACTTCTTCATCAAGAGTAGTTTGGGTTAGCTTTGCTCTTAATCATGGATTGCCATGTGTTGGTCATGACTACCAATTAGTGGAATTGAGTGGGTCCTGGTCTGTTGCAGGTGGCCACTGTTCATTATCCATCACAGTCAACCCCCTGTCACCCCGATCAATACCAGAGTAAGGAATCTTCTTCTTGAACCTGTTCGTGCTCTTTCCTCGCTTATGGTGTGCTTGCAGGTTTGATTATGTGCTTAATATCATACTGTAATACAGTATAAGTCATATCATGAGCTTTGGTTGCTAGGTATCGATTTTTTGGTTCAGATGCACTAATTTCACCAATTCGAAAGCGCATGGATAGCCGCATGAGCCACTGGTATGTGTTACTCTCCTTACTTCAACAGTATGTGATTACCTTTAATGTCTGCCTCTTGCTTGTCACTATGAAAAGGTTCTCCCAAAATCTGAAATATATCATCAGTTGTAATGTTTCAACTTCATGCTTATGTACTTACCAGGATGGATAGACTTTTGCGGATCAACTTGGAGGATGTTTTGGAGCTAACATTTCCTTGTCCACAAGACACTGATCAGGATGATATCAGTGCCAACTGTATAATATGCTATAACTATCGGCTACCTCATGGTACATATATGACATATTTGTATCATTGTCTCATGGATTATGATTCATTTTGAGGCCATTTGGAAAATTATTTGTGATTGCCTTATAATTCAGTGGCTATATTTTATCTATCATTTGCATTATCTGCCTCTGAGAATTTTGGCCAAACGTATTGAAGCAAGGTCATATTGTTGAGCCCATCCTTCATGGAATTGTATGTAGGGACTGGAGACTGGGTAAGCAAAGAGGGCCTTGTGCCAGACAGGGTGTGTGACAATGGCAGCTGTGGACGTCCATTCCACAGTGCTTGTCTGGTGGAGTGGCTCAGAGCCATACCGACTACAAGACAGTAAATTGCCTATTCTTGCACTCTTGTGATATTTTCCATCCTTGTTTATTCCCAGTTCATATCTCATTCTGTTATAATGTTTTTGCAGTTTTGCTATTTCTGGGCTTTATGTCACCACTGAGCAACTCATATGGTAAGCATTTTGTGCTGTCTTGCAGGTCATTTGATGTTCTTTTTGGCTCTTGTCCTTGCTGCTCACATCCAATCATGGTCAAATGCACATCTGGTTAAACCCATTGGTTTGTTAGTCAAGGGGGGCTGGTCTCTCACCTCATGGTGATTTTCAACCACCAAATCATTCAGAAAGTCAGCATTTTGGAGCAGGGATATGCACAGGATTGGGGAGATATGCTCCAGAATTTTGGGAGCTATCAGACTTTCCTGGTGAAGTTGTTCACAATTCACAAGGATGGTAAGTAAAACAAAAGCCTTACGATCAAGCGGAATAGGATTTGCCAAGCACGTTCATTGACCAGGTCCATTGGGTTCTTTTTTTGGTTTGACAGCAACCTTCCTATCACTGTATGTCTCAGAGGTGCATACAGGGCAGTTTATTTGGTTAGTGTATACTGCAATTGAGTTTTAGGTGCTTAAAATTGGGGCAGATTTCAATTTTGCAGCACAGTCCAAACCATTTTTAAACCAGTTTTGTTGAATCACTTGATGTTGAGTCTTGGTAAATTTTGCAGTTAAAACCAGTTATGAGAACAAAGACTTTTGCAGATGAATTGTTTCTTTGAAAAGAAAGGAACTTTGTTGTGTGCTGTAAATAAACTGTCATTGAAATTGAATCGTGTATGATGCAATTGGTTACTAGGTAACTGGCTTGAGCATGCCGGTTACCATGAATAGTCCTGGCATGCCTGAACTATTCACGGTGACCTGAACCAGTTACCGAATCCAAAGAAAGAACTGATGGGTAAAGGTCAGGTATATAGATCTTTCAGTGTTGTTTTAAAAGAATCAAGAGAACTGAACTGGCCAAAGAACTTGCACCAAATGATTGGTTCTTTGTAGCCATTTTCTTTTGTGCAAAATTTTGCACTGTTGTGGAATTTTTGAAAAAAACTTGTTGCAAATTCAATAATTTTTTTGGGAAAAAAAAAATCCCCAAATTCTTAAAAAATTCATTAAAGATCAGCAGATTTCTATACGGAGTTCAAGTGGGTAGCCAATAATGCATAAATGATGTTTAGACTGTTTTCCTTTCATGTTTTGTTAATAAGTTTGGCTAAATTTTCAATTTGCGCTTAAAACTGACCAAAAGTTGAGCCAAGTAAATGGGCTGCATGTCCCACAAATGCCTGAAAAGCACAAATGCCTGAAGAGAACAGAGAAACTGGTTAGGGTAAACATGCACCCCACCAGTCATCACCCGGTAACCAAACACCCCTCTTGTGCAGACCAGCGCTGGTGAATGGTCGCAGTTCTTTGTGCAAGCATTTGAATGCAACCCTATGACCGAATGCCTGGTCTTGAAAAAATATGTTCAGTCTTTTCATATAATCTTTTTTTTTGGTGTGCAGTTATGGGCATGGGAAAAAAGCAATAACAAAAAAAAAGGCATAGTGTCATATGTAGTCATGTTTTGTTATGAGAAAGGATTAGCACATTGTATGCGTAGTCATGTTTGGTTATGGTAGAGGACCAGCCCATTGTAATACACATACTTGGATGGGTTTAAGGGTGTGTTTAACTATTTTTTAGAGAATTAACATAAACAAAATATAAATAAATAATTGATTGTTTAGTTATGGGGGTTTAGGCTCATTAAAGGGCATGAAACCACTCATTAATAAACCCTAAACCCAACAAGGATACAATGTTGGATGGGCAGACCAAGCCATAGATCAATCTCTCACAAAAAAAAACATCAAGGTTGGGTTTAAAGCTACAAGTATTTGGCCCTTCAACCCCAAGGCAATGGATAACAAGACTCGACTTTCAAAAATTTACAATACAATAAGCATCAACAACCATGGAAGTGATAAAGAGGAATACATATAAGATGAAGAAACTAATTGCAATCAAAGTAATAATGGAAGGAGGAATCTATTGTTGCAGAACTTCTCCATATAGTTGAAATATCAATCCATCAAACAACACTTGAAGATCATCCTACCAACAAGTTAGAATTTGACCAATGCTACTATGCAGACATGCTTCAAAGCCCTACTATGATAGAAGAGTAGTTAGAGGAGATTGTAAACCTAGATGAAATTATTCTTAAGATGGTGTAGGAAACCCAAAGTCCTCCAAATCTAATTCAAGAAGCCATGAGATTGCACAACTTACTTTCATTACCTCATTTACTTGTAAGACGCACAAGGGAAAATGAGCCATTAATTGATTACTATCGGTCACATGTTGTGACTTCTGTTGAATATTTAAGCATTTTAAGGAAAAAAACCATGGACAAGGTAGTTGCAAAGGAAAACAAAGAAGGAAAAAGAAAAGAAATAAAAGATAAACAAGCTAAAAGAATACTAGAATTGGGGATTGTAGTAGATAGACCAACTACCGGAATTCTTGAAAAGCATGTTAAAGCACAATTTACTATAGCTTCGACTTCAACAACTATCAAAGAGGTTGGTGATAAATTTCACTAAAACTTTTCGATAGGCTTGTCAACATATTCACAAAGGTACATGGGTGTCAATCTTGGATGCACAACTTGGGATCAACAATAAATTAAGCAGCGAATACAAGTTAAACATTAAGCAAGAAGGTGTCAAACAGCAAGGTTACTACCTTTTAATGATTAAATAAAAACGATACATATGGTCACCACCAAGATCAGAACTAGAGAACATGATCTAGGATCATCGAAACACAAACCAAATAGAAGCACTTCAAAAACACCTAGAAAATTGAAAGACCAAAATAAGTTTCAACAATACTAAAATTTTGAGCTCAAAGTTTCAAAAACATGTCTAAAAAAGCAATGCAAGCCATAGCAATGATGGAGTTTCAAAGTGAAAGTTTCAAGAACATGTCCATACAACCTAAATAAGCTTTAGCAGCATTGAAATTTCAAGCTTAAAATTCAAAGACATGTCTATAAAACCAGTGTAGGCTACAACAATGATGGAACTTGGAGCTAAAAGTTTCAAAAACATGAAATATAATCAAAATTTGCACCAACATTCAAGTAGGCTATAACATTGATGGAGCTTGGAGCTGAAAGTTTCAAGAACATGGAATACAACCAAAATCTACAATGACATTAAAGTAGGCTACAACAATGATGGAGCTTGGAGTTGAAAGTTTCAAAAACATGAAATACAACCAAAATCTACAACTTCAGGCGAGCTCAAGTGCATCTTCTTCCTGATGATGTGCTATTCCTATTAATGTGCTTATTCTTGACGTTGTCATCTAGCATGTGATGCGTTACTTACTGCTTCTTCCTAGTTACAAACCTCTAAGAAAACCCGTGCCCATTGCTCTTGGTGATGGATGTCCAAGAAAACCAACATTTGTGGTAGAAAGTGGGAGTAGAAAGCTCCCACTTCCACCCAACGACTTTGCAAGAAAATATGCACCCAGTGTGGAGCCACGTTTCCTAGTGATGGGTGTCCAAAAAATCCGACGCCCACAAATGTGGAACAAGTTTGTCGTGCCCACTACCGCGCCCACAAACTTGTGGCAATTTGGTGAATGGGAGCTTATACTCCCATTATCATCAATTCATAGCCCTAGTTTTTGTGAAATTCTTGGCCACATGTTTCAAAACTGAATGCTTATTTTGTAAATATGTATGTTTGAGACTTTCATCTATTCTGATGATAGGACAAAAGACATTCAAAAAAGAGGATATCCTTGTTTGGTTATAGGTGAGTAAGTAAACTCTCTTGAGCTCTGATGTGTTCAAAGCTTTTTTTTTTGGGTCATTTTTTATCATCAGATCTTTAAAGGGGCATAACTTCTTCAATTTTGACTCAATTTAAGCAATTTAAAGGGCGTCGGGTGCACCTTCTACTCCTCTACACTTTATCTTCAGACACCAGAAACAAAGGAGACACCCAGGAAGATTCAGAGCTGACTGACACACTAAGTGTTCGGTCACCGGCCTGTTTACCCTAGTAGTAGTCACAATTTCCAATGGTTGTGTGAAGTGATTTTTTCCAAACCAGACTTTTTACTCAGGGCTTTTTTTTTTTTTTTTTTATTTTTTGTTGTAGCCAAACTTATAATTATCCACAAAAAAATTTTTCCAAATTTTTTTTTAATACAGGTA
>Ga0116231_10008145_pt1 | contig 18566 bp, 15 predicted proteins | sample S1TSphgellanicum_2_FD_89695 | JGI IMG/M metagenome (GOLD analysis project Ga0116231, IMG submission 89695) | Host-associated microbial communities from peat moss isolated from Minnesota, USA - S1T2_Fd - Sphagnum magellanicum MG | ecosystem: Host-associated > Plants > Peat moss > Unclassified...
GTGTGTTCAAAGTGAGTCCGAGTTCACCCGTGGCTTGTCCCAACACCAAAAAGGTTCCATGATGAGTTCTAAAGGGGAAGGTGATGGTTTCCCCAAGGTCCGGGCCGTGGTTCTTCCTAGCACCAAAGGTGCTCCAACTTTGGACTAACCACTTGGAGTGGTTCATGGAGGGTCTGTGTGAGTGAGTCAAGTTTGTCCACTCTTCCTAGTCTTTCTCGGGACTTCTAGCACGCCCCTCTCACCCCCTCTAGTGCTGGAAGTCGGGATCGTGCCCTAAGTTCCAATCGCTTCCGCATCGTCGCATACTTGGACCCTCAAGTGGGTCCACAAGGAACTTGGGAGCGCGACAATATAGCTATTCACATAACAATTTTCCATGCAACAGTGCCATCATATGATTCTACGCTTCTATAACCCTAGTCCATGCATCGATATGTACCTTAAACATGGTCACAAATGTCATTGGAGATTGTGGACCAAATTCTGTTGTTGTGCTGAAATAGGAAAACATTGTGTTAGCTTTCATTACAACCATGCACAATAAATCCAAGTCTTTTGTTTGAAAAATTTGTGCATGGTTCCTTTTTGACAAAATGGATTTAAGTTAATGCATGTGTGGAAGAATCCATGATTGTAACCTGTAAAAGGCCAACCTTTTGACATGACTCTAACCAAATTAAGGAACTAGAAACAAGGATTTAAAAGGAGAAGAAAATAACATTCCAAGTTATTTTAGGGTTGGCAGCCTTGTGCAATTTTGGAATATTAACCATTCTCTCATTAACATGAGTTGTTAATGCTACAAATTAAGGGTCATCTTTCTGCTAATCCCACTTGGCATCAACATTGAACACATGCCTAGAGCACTTTCATTCAAAGCCATTTCTTTGTGGAAACTGAAATAGTAAATTGAATTGTCATTACTTCATTGAACAAGTTTTGTATGTCATAACCTTAACATTGGGCTCGTAACCAAGGCAAGGGGCATGGAAAGGTGCGGGCCGAGAGTGCAACTTGAGAATCACATTCACACTCTTAGTAATGTAGGAAAGTGTGAGGGAATGAGCCCACATATTCCCAAGTGGATTCCCACTTTGGGAGGTGGAGTCCTAATGGACTTTTGAATTTTTAAAAAGCAATTTGAGAGGCCAAAACTCATTCAAATGAATATTTACTCATATGATTGAAAAGATTGAGACCTAGATGTCTAAAATAGGCTCATATGATCCATTTGAGTACTTACAACACAAGTTATGGCCAAAAGAAAGGCCGGGAGTTAAATTGTCAAATTGACTCTTGACCACTAAAAGTCAGGAATTTCTTTGAATTGCATGCATATAGGGGGCGTGTAACATATCATTGAAATTTTTTTGATGAAAGCTACAACTTTGTTTTAGACTTCACTTTAATCAGAGATTTGAAAAAAAGTTATAGGTGCCCAAAGTGATAGGAGTCTTAATTTCAAGAATTTTAGGACTCTTAACTTGGGAGTCTTGGGAAAAATGACATTTGGGTGTAGCCCCCATGGCCGATCATAGAGAATATTATAAGCGGGAAGGTGGTGCTTCCCCCAAGTTCGGGCCGTGGTGAGTTTTGTGAGTTTGTGTATGTTTGTGGTTCATCCATGCACCAAAAGTGCTCCAACTATGCACTAACCAACTTGTTGTTTGGTTTTTGTATATCGATATGAATAAATGATCCACTTGTCATTTGTCCTAGTCCCCATCCCAAAACTCTAGCACATCTTTCTACCCTTGAAATGTTATGAGCAAGAAAACATAACCCAATTATTTTTTCTTCCATTGTTTTCACTTTGAGATTCACATTTGAATTAGTCAAAGAGTTTGGGGGTGTGTCGTTGTAAGGACAACAACTGGAACAAAAGCCAAACATTTGTGTCTTATAAAAACTATGTTGAGGTGCATATGTGAAGCTATGTGAAATTAGGTTATCAAGCTAGGATGTCAAATTATGCTACTATAGCATCATCATCTTCATCATTTTAACTGCAACACCACTCCACGTGTTTATGGATTCCAAGGATTTAGTTTCTGGTTATAACAACAACATCAAAAATTCAGTTTGAGCACACCCTTGCACTAATCATTTCAAACATGTGAGCACATAAGAGGAGAATGTCAAAGAAAGAGAGGCCAACAATGAAGATCTAAGGATAGCTTGTAACTTTGCCTTCCATCCCACAACATTTGATGCATTTGCTCTTCCAACACTGCAACATCCTTCAACCTATTCTCCAACTAAGCCTGTTATGTTTGTCACAACCTGTCTTCTATATCATCCCCCACATTGTTGGTTACCTTTGCCCAAAAATAAAGTGACCCTTTTTGTTTTATAATTGCATCACTTTAGCTCCAACATCAAACCATTTCTTCACCAAAGTGTTCTCAAGTTGACATCACAAAAATCTAAACATTGAATCATTATTTCAATCACAGTTGACACATGGAGACTCATAGCCCCAACTAAAGGCATGTTTGGTGCCTATATAACTTGCCAGGTAGGGTATTTTATCTTTGGGGTACCTATTTTGGGTCAGGATAAGGATGTGAGATAGAAGACAACTGATATTAGATCGTTTAAACAAACTATCAATGGCAATTCAAGTGATTTGTCTCTCTTTGAATATTCAAAGTCCGATAACGTAAACCTTTTCTTGAATGGTGAGCTTGGGCTTTTCAAGCATACTGATCATTAATTCTTTAGCTTGTTGTGCTGTTTGCACCTAGCCACAAAGTGAAAATATGTGTTTGCTCTTCTTGTCTCCTTCCACCATCATTGCCACCACTGATCTGGGGGATCTAAAGGCAGATGTGAACATTGTTTTCAAGGTAGGAATAGTGGATTAGGGTTACCATTTGCCTACATTTTGTGTACAACTCCTCATGTCACATGTTATTTGAAGTCTTAAAACCTCGTTTAAGTTTTGGAATAAGGATAGCTAATGTGACCTCATGAGCGTCCAATATTTTTGGCCGGTGCTTTAGGTTGCCTCTTCAAAATTTTCACATTTAAGAAACAAGACACCATTGAAGCCTAGCATCAACATCAACTATTCACCTTAAAATTGATTCTTCATTAATGACCATGAAATCAAATTAATTAAGCTAACCCATGCTAGCACCACATTAATTATGACTTAATTAAATGACAAACATAACACATTTAACATAATTTTTTTCCTTGAAATAAAAGTTCAAGTTTTTTTGCATTGTACATTTTGATATTTTGAATGACCTTAACTTGAGTGCACAACTAATTCTTGGTATTGGTAACAAAATTTCTTCCGAAAAATGAAAAGAAGATGAATATTTCCAATTGGATTTGGGCCAAACAAGGATTGATATGTGGAGTGTGCAAATGAGTGCAAGCACATTGTGTGAAATGAAAGTGTATGGGAGTTAAATGAAGACTCCAAAAAATAACTATTCTATTGTTCAAACTTCCAAATTTGTAAACAAAATGACAAAATATGATCTTACAAATGACAAAACCCATAAATTGGCAATTTCAAAATTTCAAAAAAGTGCCATTTCAAATGTTTTCATGAAAAAATGTGGAATATATTATAAGGGTGATAACTCTTTTCAAGACCATAGTGAACCTTGTGAGTTCATGGCTTGTTCATGTATCGATTTGACTCCAAATGAATTGACCTTTTTTTTCTTGATCCATGCATTTTGATGTGTCCATGAATGCAATTTGAAGAGATCATCCTAGTCCCATCCTAGAATTCTTACACACCTGTATTGTCCCAATATAAAAAAAAAATAGGGAATGAGCCCAATGCATTGCATTATAAAATTTACCATGATACGTTGTAACAAGCCTTAAAGGGCATGTCATTGAGTGATATTGAACCTTTAAGCGATATTCAAATCCTCTTCCTACTATTTCAAGTTGCATATTTGTCCAAAAAAAAAAAAAGACACAATATCACACAAAATCTCATCATGAGGCGTTTAGCAAAATCCAAGCATAATAGGTGACAATAGATAGGATTACCAACTCTTGCTGCTCGCTCACACGCTCACGACATAACATTCCGACATAACATTCCTTGATTCTACTAAGACATGTTTCAAAGTGTAACACAGGCTCCCCCAATCTAATCATACCACAAGTGAAACAAACTAAGGATCACCCATCCCACCTAGGAAAATATGCAAAATACCCAAAGTACCTGAAAAAGACACCAAAACCAGTTATGAACATAGAATCAGTCAAACACTTGAAGAAGAAGACGAGGCATTTAGTGGTAAGTTAGACCATCTCCAAAGACGCTGAGTTACCGTTAACTAGTACGCTAACTTTAGATCCCAGTTAGCCCACCTCCCCAGTTGGCTGGGCGACCGTTTGTTGTTACACTAACTTTACATCCCAGTTTTGCCAGAATCCAGTGTTGGATGGTTATTAAAAAAATGGCACTAAAATAATTGGAAGGTTCTCAAGGTGGTTTTTTAAGATATGTAAAATTCTTTAAGATATAGAATGGTGATTTATATTTATATTATATATATTGTGATTCTCAAAACATCAAACCGATCAAATTTTGATTTATGGCATCAGTTCTCAAGAAACTTATAACGGATTCTCATATAGAACCACGGTCCTCAAAAATCTTAAGAACCGGTCAATTAACTTTCTAGTGTAGAATTGAGTGTTCATATATATATATATATATATATCATGAAAAAACTGCTGGTTCTTTTTACTCTGCAAATTTTCAATGAATCACAACCTGAGGTTCTTTGATTTCTAAGAAAAATTGAACTTGAGGTTATTTCTAAAAATTCAATTATCCGGCCCACATTGGTCCAATCCTTCTAATTTGTGGCAAAACAAAATTTCCCTTCAAGCCCAATCATCCAATGAATCTTTCAATCGAAAGGGCACCTTAAAAAAAAAGGTTCCTTTCCCCCCAAAAAAAGTATGAAGGAATTATTTCTCTGTTCTTTACTAATATTGAGCTGACCAGTATATTGTTTTATGTGTCTTTTTTTTTTCTCAAGGAACACAGACTAAAGGAACACAGACTAATTTTCTTGCATAAAATGATTAAGTAAAATGATTTAGTGAGGCAAAAACTGGATGGTATCAGGAATTTTTTTCCTAAAATGTTTGGTATAAAAAAATTGGCGAGAATTTCCCAAAAAATAGGAAAATTAGTCAAATTTACACTAGGGAAAAAAAAATCCCAATTTTTCTGTCTAAAAAATGACAAAATTTGTTGGGCAAAAAAAAATACTTGATGGTATATGGGGTTGTTTAAATTTTTTATTGTAGGATGGTCAGTTTGTGGGTTCCTAGAGCATTTAAATTCCCAGTGTTCTGTAAGAAAAGTGATTATATGTGCAGTCCCTAGGGCTGTTGCATTCCCAAAATAAGGGGCCTGAGACAAGGCCAGTCGCACAGTCCGGCCCCTTACTTTGGGAATGTGCCCCACCCCTATGCTGTACCCATTGAACCTAAAAATATATAGGTCACAAGGTGTATGAGAGGAGGGGTTCTTACCCCTACTTAAGAGTGAGAAAAATCTTACACGTATGAGTAGGTATAAGATCCCTCCCATTCTTAAGTAGTAGGTGTAAGATTCCTCTGATATAATATAATTTTTTTTCACAGCCAAAACTCCAGATTCAAGCCCCCTAAGTTAACAGTCCACTTGGGTTTGCCCATCTGCCAATAATATCGAATTATCATGTGGAAATGTGGAAACAATGTAGAGGTTAAGAACCTCGTCCTAGGCCCCTTATTTTGGGGATGACCCTAGCTTGGGGCTCTACTTGTCAATGGGAGAGGGTTCTAAGACCTACTCCATGGAAAACATCCAGCAGCAGGGCGCATGGCCATTCTGTGAGTGCGTAAACTGTTTGTCCTGAAATTTTTCCCGTGCCCTAGAAAATCTCCGATATATTTTCCGGGGCAGAATGAGCATGCACGGGATTTCTTTCATGTCTTGAAAACAGAAATGATACTTACGGAAAAGACAAAAGCCGACATTACTTAACCTAAGCTCAGTTACTATGTCAGCGACTTACCTTAAACTCAGTTACTACGTCGGCAAGTTACTATCAGTTACTTTATGTCGGAAAATTACCAAGTTACTACCGAGTTACCCTCAGTTAATACTTATGTCCGCAAGTTACCGTAAACTGAGTTACTACTTCAACAGTCCTGTCAGGGAGTGGTAACTTATGACTTGGCGACCGACAATAGCCCGTTGGAGGGGTAAGGAACGTAACCGGTTATTGTCGGTCGTCTTCTCCCCCCCCCCCTTTCTTCTCCACCAGCTTTCTGACAAGGAGCCGTTGCAGAACAGCGATGGCCGAATCCGGGCATCGGCAGTCGCACACTATGCGAGCAGTTTTGTTTGCTGCTGCCGGCATCATTCTTCTGCCTTCCGTAAACTACTAAACTGCTGCCATTGCTGTGTTTTTAATCTTGCTTTTTTGGGCTTTTCCTTTGGGTTCTCTCGGTTTGGATTTCTGGATTTCCGGAAGAAAAAAATTCTTGAAAGGCCTTTCGGTTTCCTTGCCTGGCTCTTTCGGTTCGTGGGGATTGCTTGCTGCTGTTGGGACGATTTCATGCGGTTTTCTGTGTTTGGAGTAGTACCGCAATCTGGAGAAAGTCGAGAAAGCAAGGCGCGGAGTGTCGTGTGTTTTCACGAAGACAGTTCAGCCGTGGATTCTCTCTCTGTCCCTCTGTCTTCTTCGCCTTTGAAGTTCTAAAAAAATTCTCTCATTATTTGTCAGTTTTGTTTTTTTGTTTTTGGCTTTTATGATAGAATTCTTGCATTTCCCGTAGTCTTCACTTCTTGTCACCTTGTTGTTTGGTGGCGTTTTGGGTTCACCAGAGCGGGAATCCTCCACGGAAAAAAAAGGAAGAGTAGGGCATGTTAAAAAGGGAAACTGGAAGACAAAGAGGAGAATTAGGGAGAGTGGAGGAGGGGGCACTTCCCGTGAGGAAGTTTTGAGAGGGAAGCGGAACAGTGGGCAGGTTGGTATGGGCTGGGATTGATAGAATCCGCTGCTCTTCCACAGGTTATGGCCTTGCCCAAAATAGCCTCTCACCCCAACAATTGATTTCTCTGAGAAAGATATTCATCTACTTGAATGCATCTATGTTAGCTAATGGGGCTCACAGAGCTTACTACAATGCCTGGAAGTTGCTGGATGTTCCAATGATGTGCCAACATGGTCCAAACCAAAGAGGGTCACTGAAGCTGAAGTGGGGAAGCTCAAAAATGGAAGAAGAAGCAGAGAGTTGGGCTCAAGGGTGATTTGAGCACCCTTTCTGGATTGCAAGATTTTAGGGCATATGGATCTCATGGAGGAGAGTAGTGTAGAAAGGGAGAATGGGGTACAAGGCCGAGGGGGACTAGCAGCCACCACAGCCCGAACACTCAATTTGCCAGCAGGAATGTCAAGAGACAGTTTGCAGCTAGAATCTGTAGCTAGAAGGTTATGGAGAGGACCTGGATCTCCAATGAAGCAGAACCTAAGCAACATTGGAACAAGCAGCACATCATCCCCTGTAAGGACCTCATACAGTGACCGGTTTATCCCGAGCCGTTCAAGCTCTAATTTGACAGGTTTTGCCCTCTTGGACAGATCCCCATCAGGTGCTAACATTGCACAAGCAAATGATAACAGGGAAGACAGTGCAGCAGCATATTCACTCTTACTCCGGTCAGAGCTTTTTGGAACAGAAGCATCATCACCAGCAACCCCAGATAAGGCCATGGGATTGGCTGCTCGAGATCCCATCCGCTCCCCTATCAGCCCCACCAATAGAAATCTTTTTAGGTTCAAGAGTGATCACCAGGTGCGGGGGTCAAGTGCAAGGCCAGAAAGTCCATACTCTCTTTCCCCTGGAGTATTGGATGCCACTCTCACTAGCACTACCTTGAGCCCCAGGAAAGCACCTCGAAAGATTGCGAGGTCTCCGTACAAAGTACTGGATGCACCAGCCCTGCAGGATGATTTTTACCTTAATCTTGTCGATTGGTCATCACACAATGTGTTGGCTGTAGGGTTAGGGACTTGTGTCTACCTCTGGAGTGCTTGCACTAGCAAGGTCACAAAGCTTTGTGATTTGGGTCTTGCTGACAGTGTCTGCTCTGTAGGTTGGACTCAACGAGGAACCTACCTTGCTGTTGGGACCAACCTGGGCGAGGTTCAGCTGTGGGATGCAACGCAGTGTAGGAAGGTGCGGACAATGAGTGGCCATCGAACTCGTGTGGGAACCTTGGCATGGAGCTCTCACATCCTCTCTTCTGGCAGTCGTGATCGGAACATTTTGCAGCGAGATGTGCGTGTTCAAGAGGATTTTGTCAGCAAGCTGGTGGGTCATAAATCAGAGGTTTGCGGCCTAAAGTGGTCATATGATGACAGGGAGCTTGCTTCAGGGGGCAACGATAACCAGCTTTTTGTGTGGAATCAGCAGTCTACACAACCTGTTGTGAAGTTCAGCGAACACAATGCAGCTGTCAAGGCCATAGCTTGGTCACCACATCAGCATGGGTTGCTAGCCTCTGGAGGTGGGACGGCTGATCGATGTATCAGATTTTGGAACACGGCAACCAACACTCCTTTGAATTGCTATGATACAGGAAGCCAGGTATGCAATCTTGTGTGGTCTAAGAATGTGAATGAACTAGTCTCCACACATGGGTACTCTCAGAATCAGATTATTGTTTGGCGTTACCCGGCAATGTCAAAGCTAGCAACTTTGACTGGCCATACCATGAGGGTTTTGTATCTTGCAATTTCTCCGGATGGCCAAACAATAGTCACAGGAGCAGGTGATGAAACCTTGCGATTTTGGAATGTGTTTCCATCTCCCAAGTCACAGAGTACAGTGCGAGACACAGGGGTTTGGTCATTGGGTCGAACCCATATACGATGAAGACCCTCTAGAAATGTCAGGGCCTTTCCAGTTCCCCAGTTCAGTAGACTTATGTGGCTTCTGGTGTCGCGTACCATGAGGCCTTCAGTAATTTAACACTCTAGGGTTAGGTGAGCCACATTTATGGCAGGTCTGAAGAAACGACATATCTGTTGGTGCAGAAACGACATATCTGTTGGTGCTTCCTATGAGATTGCAGTACTGGACATGGTTGGTGTGTTAGTGATAAAAATTGCTGGTTTGTCCTCAGGATGCAGTCTTGAAAAGCACAAAGCTATTGTGTGTTGTCAGGGTAGACAAAGGCACAAGATGCCATATGTTCACACCCCTTGAATATTCCCAACTCTCAATGGAAAAAGAAGGATAATGGCAACGTGCTGATCTACAGGAAAAACACATTTTCTTCTGTATTATGAGCATATCAGTTCCTGTTTTAGGCTGGTTTGAATCTGGATGAGATGTCAGGCATTGTGCATACTATGAGAATCTATTTTTTGTGTAGCTGATGCTCTCTTACAATGACTTTTTGGAGAAACAATAGAGTAAATCTTTCATATGTCCATGTGCAGATAAATTTCTTATCAGTCTGATCAAAATCTGGGCTCTGGTCTTTTTGTGTTTGTGCTTCTTTTGAGCATCCATATTGACTTCTTTTGTGCTACAAACTGAAACATATAGTGTGTCATATTGTGTCTGCTCTGTTGTAGTGTAATACATGCCATGGTATTAAAATGCATAGGTTGGAACAATTTTTCAAAGTCTGGCACCACTTGGGAAGGGCTTCATACTCCAAATTATGCAAGGAGTTGGGAGGATCTTTACGACTTATATTTTATGCAATTCAGGAACTGGGACTCTTGGGCTAGTTCAGGTCCTACAAAGCTCCTGCTTGGAAATGTACATTAAGTCAATCTGAGATCCAAAACAAAATTGATAAGGGAGTTATGGGTACTGCCTGTCATTCAGATTGGAAGCTTTTCCCTTGATGAGAATAGGCAACAAGTTCCAAGACCCTTGACAAGCTATCAGATCATTGGATCTTAAATGCATACTGTCAGATGACAACGCCCTATTAATCAGAATTTGTGTTGTGAGTATCAAACTAAAAGTGGTAGTTGTGGTACAATTGTAACCCCAGTTATGAGTGTTCAAAATGTTGCAAAGTTCTCCAGTTTCAAACCTGGAATTTCCCCCAGTCCTGGAGGATGTGAAGTGTCAACATCACAAGTGGCTTAGGAGCTCAACAACACAGCACAATGTTCCCAAAGGGCTGGACAATGAGTCTCCACATTGCAGAGCTTGCAATAGTGTGAATACTAGTGTGGTATGCTCATGAGTGACTGAACAGGAAAGTCCAACAATGGTTCAATGTGTAATGGCTGTTAGCCAGGATGAATTTGAGACGTACCTGCATTTTTTTGGGGGTGAAATTTGGCAATCTGGTGAATTTTTTTTGGACAAATTCAGTGCAATTTCAACCAAATTTGCTGTTTTTTAGGGGCAGAATTCATCAAATTTTCAATCTCACAGAAATTGAAAAAATATCCCTGAATTCTCTTCTTGCCTCTTTGAGTGAGGCTTCTATCAAGCTGCATTTGGCCCAGGAAAATGTTAAATTGAGACTTGGAGACCCGGATTGTGTCTTAAGAGGGGGGGTTAGAATAAAGATTAGAAACAACCCAAAAGAATTACCCAAACATCATATGTGCACATTATTGCCTTTTTTTCCTTTGTAAAGCCCAGGCTCAATCCATCTTTTCCTCGAAAAAGATCAATGATGCCCAGACACACTTTGAACCCCTCTTGTCCATGTTTTGGGCTTGCCATGGATAACAGGACCCAAACTGTGTATGGGCACCACCAAAATGTGTACACCACCAAACACCATAACATTGTACTTGCCCATAGTTGTTACTGCAGTCAGTACAAGAGAACTGCTGCAATTTTTTTCCCCTTAGTCTGCCCTTTGCCCCATTTGTTTTCATCTTGGCATTCCCAGACATGTTTTGGTCATGTGACAGGTGCTAGGGGTGTGTAACATACTACTTGGTGTGTTTTGAGACCCTTGGTACTCATAACATGACAGGTTATGGGTGCAGAACATGACAAGGTGAAAAAACCGGGCAAAGGGCAGTCAGGGGAAGAAAAATCAGGCAGTGCTTTTTAAACTGCCTCCAATAACAACTATGTGCACATATAATGTTGGGGTTTTAGTTTTTACCATGGTATGAGTGTAGGTGCAGGTTCACACCCAAAGGGCTAATGGCTCTCCCTTTTATGGCAGGTTCAGGTTCAGACATCAGACAAAATCATGAGAGATGATGTAACTCTATAACATGGTTAAAGAACTTGAATACAAAATGAATTTGATTAAAAAAGAAGCCTAGGAATGCCAAAATGAATTTGATTATTGAAAAAGAGCCTACAGACTACACCCAGCTAGGTCTCCAGCTATCACCCACAAACTGGTTCCACTAGCAGCCTAGAGAGTAAAGCTAGGTTTACAACTGTCTTCCACAAAGGGATTCCCAGAGTAAGTTAAAATTGTATTCCAATTTCCAAATCCTGATAAGTAGGCTAGATGCCAAGTCTCCTCTCAACAACCCCGGGAGAAAGGAAATGTCTTAAAAAGAAAGGAAGATATTTAGTTTGTCCAACTAAGTGTGACTGAGTGTCTCCTCTTATATCCACACTGTTTTAGGTGATTGGAGTACTTTGGTTTGCAATATAGGAAGAAACAGATAGCTTGACTTATTGATAATGAATTGGCCCCACTATAGTGCCCACTTATAATAATTGGTCCATGAGTTACCACAAGTTTGCCTCTTCTTTGATGGTTTGGGTGCATATGACATCATGCCATTTGACAATTAGATCATATGGAATTGCAAAGATTGTTGTCACTTGGTCACTTTACACATTGAAAATTTTCTTGAAACTACACATTTTTTAAACAAATTAAATAACTGTTTAGGTGGCCTTTGTGAAGGAAGACATTTGCAAGTTGCCTCCAAGAAACCATACTGGTGATTCAATTTTTGTTTCCTGTAAGGTTAAATACTCATAGCAAAAGAGAACATTCAAAGTGAAAGGTCCATTTCAGGCTTCATAAAGCCACATCTCACTCAAAACAAGGCAAGAATTTCCAACATAAAAATAAAAATAAAGTATAGTAGTTGTCAAAAACACATAAATTTAGGTTTTCAATTTCAGTTGATCAATTCCAGATGACAATTTTAAGCCAGGGAGCAAGAGAATATGATCTACACACACTGCAAAAACTATATATTCTTTCCCAAATGTTTTCACCTTATACTCGACATGTTCTCTGTGAGCAAAGTCACAAAGCAGGAATATTCATTGTGCAAATGGAAATTTATAAACAGGAAAAAGATCATACAGATTCACACGAGGTCCAAATATTTCAAAGTGAACATTTGTCCACAATAAATAGGCATGCATGGGATGTGCAATTTTTTTACTATGTTTGTATACCCTGAAGGATCTTCTTCCTTTCTTAGGGTTTAGGGTACAAAGGAAAAAAATTTGCCGTGATGTTGTCTTCAAACTGTGCTGGGTAATGGCCATAATCTCTACCAAATACCATGAATGGAAATGAATCTTTGAGTATTTTATTCAGAGGAAAACTTTGGATACTTGTTTTAAAGCACCTCAAAAAAACTAAATCAATTTTCAGTCTCAATTGAAACAAAAAAAACACACAGCACAAGTAATTTGCCAGAACTTTGTCTGGTAGTATGCTGAGGAGGTTGTTGCAAAGGTTGAAAGTTGAAATTGTATTCACAAATGTTAGGGTTTGTTCAACCCTCAGTGAATTCAGAGAATCATGTGTTAAAAGAGCTCCTAAAAGCTCCAAACTTTTGTTGAAAGTTCATTGCAATTTGCATGTCTTTTGCATGTGGCAGCCACATGCAAAAGACATGCAAAAGCCATACAACATTTAGGTACGTGTTCACTAAGGCAGCTCTTAAAAACAATTCAAGGGACGAATTTGAACAATCTTATTGACCACAAAGGGGTTTTTTTTCACCCCAAACCACAAGCCTATTCCACAGACCTTGTATATTTGTGTCTATATTTTCTAGACTAAAACTACAACCCTTGTCTGTATGTATACAGACAGGGTTGAAAAAATTGGTAGGTAAAAAAAATTGAGATGATTGTGTACACTCTACTTCTCTGAGGTTTCCAAATTTCTTGCTTCTGCAGCCTCTTGTGGGCATATGCACTGACACAGGCCTTCTCCAGCCTCAGCTTCTTGCACAGAACTCTCAACTGCGAACTTTCAAAAGTTCAAGTCTTTCAAGTGGCCACTCAATAACCTTCCAGCTAGCAATCTTGGAAAGCACGTCTCGAAAAATCTGCTCTCCTGAACATAAATTGGACGTGTCCCCAATGCCAGATCATAACAAAGAGGCGTAATTTGGTTCTGACCAGAATGCAGGAGGATCGGTAGAATCATCAGCTGAGAGTTGAGGATTGAAGACCTGAGATTCTTCAAAATCAGGGAGAGGAGGAAGATCTACAAAAAGCATGTCCTCTAGTTCCCTGATCATTTCAGAATCCCAGATGCTTAAATCCACTTCACTGTTTTGCTCCTCTTGCTGCAGGTGGGCAGGTGGCGATGACTCGTCAGTGTATCCGATATCGTCAAGCTTCACCGAAGTCGCTAACTCTTGCTGAACAAACGGTCCTGATTCTCCAGTACAATATGATCCGATATTTTCAAGTTTCACCGGAGCTGTTGCAGCAGCTTTACCCAAAATAGAGATCTCCTCGCCGGCCCGAGACGTTGGACCTATGGATACTTGAGACTCGGCTTCTGAAACCCTAATTGGCGCAGACCCATATCCAATGTGATTGAGCTGCGCGCCAAGTGAGACAGCAACGGGTTTGGCCATCGAGAATGGAGTGCACGGCTCCGCCGCTGCAGCGGCAGCCGCAGCTTGGATATCTTTGGGAGAATCGCACTTGGGGAGCGCGAGGGAGGGAGAGTTGGGGAAATTCATTGGCGCCGATGGACCTCTCAAGCAAACGACAGCAGCATCGTAAGCACGTGCCGCCATCTCTGCCGTGGGAAATGAGCCGAGCCAAATCTTGGACCTCTTATTAGGCTCTCTGATCTCCGATACCCATTTCCCCCACTGCCTCATGCGCACTCCCCTGTAGGGCGAAGACGAAGAAGATTTGGGACTCGCGGCTGCTCTAGCGATCATATTGCCAGCATGCTTGTTAACTCCTTCCAGCTCCTTCTTCACAGGCCCCAGTAGTTTCGCCCTACGGCTACTCGCTGCTGCTGCTTGCGTCCTTTGCTTCTCGACCATCTACTAAGCTTTTCCTCTCCCCGAGCGACTCACAAAACTCGAAAACTATCACCCTGGTACCCGGCGAGCACGTCAAAGCGCTCAAAGCTTCGCTTCACCACCCCCACTTCTCCTCTTTCACTACACTTGAAAAAGCCTAAAACCTCACGAAATTCAATTCTCGCTGAGAAAAACCCAAATCTATACAAGAAAGAAATCTCAAAAATAAGATACTTGAATCACAAGCAAAATCCACGAATCGGATTCCTCTGCAAAAACATGTAAAGAAAAGATAAAAGATAAAAAATAAACAAACCCTTCTAGCACGCAACTTCTGGAAGCTTCCAGAAATGTATCTGTCTGGAAATCGACGTCGACAACTACAAACAACGATGATGAGAGAAAAGAATGTGGCACACGAAAGCACGAAACCGCAAATGAGGCTACAAGTCTGAGTCGTTGCCTGTATTTATAGTCGACGAACGAGAGAAGATGGAAAGGAAGCTTACGCGGGATGTCCACAGTGCGGCAGCTGTCGCAGAAGAGCGGGTATGTGTTCGCTGCTGAAGAATGCGCGCTTGACACTCCTCTCCTTATACGCGTATTTATACGTGTATGAGATACGCCCACTCGGTATGTGTATTATACGCTATCCTACCCTCTTGTGCGTTGACGCGTGTACCGCCCCTTCAACGTACCTTTGCCTTCCTACCTATCTGGAAAATCCATTTGCACTGGGAATAATGTACGTACCTACTCCTCACTAGGTAGGCTACAAGGGGTTTTTTTTTCAAATTCCGCAAGTAGGTCCAATGGCGAGGATCCCCAGCATTAATTGGCAATAAATGGCGACTGTCCTTCCTACGTGGGCTGTGGCATTTTTACAAAAGTGCTGTTATAAGTGGCGACCTAGGAAGTGCCTTGGTCTAGTTGTGGCTAATTTAATTATTTTATTTCAAAACTGGCGAAACAAATCCATGAAAATCACAAAAGTTTCGTGTTTTTTTTTTTTTCATTTTCTGAGAAACAAATCGTCAAGCTGCGAATTCGCCAGGGGAAAAAAAAAACATTGCTCCCCACCATGCCAACTTCGAAACTAACTATTATTATTTTTTAAAAATTTTAATTGTCCAAAAGAAAATTTCAAATAACAAAACATTGTGACGAAAAATTATTGAATCTTCAAAAATACTCAAAAATATCAAAATGAAAATTTTAAAAATAAATAATTATTCAACAGACACAAGCTGCCAAGGTTCTGGGGGTATTATAAACTTTTCATTTACCCTATTTTGATGTGTTTATTGTGTTGGCTGTACTTATAAGGAGGAGACGATACCGTCTCGGCAGTAACTAATTATAAGGAAAAAATTCAGTGACTAAAAAACAAAAAAGGTTTATTGTCAAAATCTTGAAAATGTGTTTTTAATATTTTGATCAAAATAAGATACTTTGGCTATCAAATGACTGTGAAATAATAATACCTTTACCAAATGTATATTTAAAAATATTTGACTTTGTCAAATTTTAAATAATATAATTAAATACTCGGCAAAAAAAGTGCCAAATCTGAAGGTCTAACTAAGGTACTTACTGAAGGAATATGATCTAGTTTTTCTTTTCGGACTCAAAATTTGAGGAAGGTTCACAAGGTGTTACTCTGAGTTCATTTTTTGAGAAATTTATTGATCATTTGCTAGTTTTTTAACTGTTCCTGCTGGTTTGAAGGTTGAAGGGGTAGGGCCATTATGTGATGAGCAGCTAGTTTCTTTTTCCTTCTCCTTTTGTGTGTTACCTATGGATGTGTCTGATTTTCCTTTTATCGGTCTTCCCTACCAAGGCAAAGATATTTGTGTTTAGATTCATTATAGAATATAGTAGCTTAAGGGATTTTGGCCCCTAGCTAAAATAGCATGGTCTATTTCTATATCAGGATTTTTGAAAGATTATATTTTGGCTTGTGTTGAAACTTGAGATTAGTTATAGAGTTATAATATCTTGAAGGATTTTGATTTTTTTCAGCAGATTTTTTGAAGATTATGTTTTTTGCATGGTGAAATACTTGAGATTCCATAATTCTTCATTTGCCTTAAGATACTTTTTTATGTAAGTGGCAAGGCCACAGTGTGACACACCCCTTGTTTATATGGGCGAAACCTAGAACCATCTTCTTCTTTTTTGTTTCTAATATTATTTGCCCTCTTTTTCAATGTTTATCTGGCTCGAAATTTGGATCAGGGTTTTGCTTTCAATCTTTTGATATCAAGAAATTAGTGAATTTTCCCCCATAAAATTAGCAAAATTAGTCAAATGTGCAAAATTTTCCCAATTTTTTGTCCCCAAAAAATCACTGGTCTCGATGCTCACGTGGAGGTGTCCAGGCACATGAGTAGTGGCACGTTGGTCACATCTGAACCGTACGTGCAAGGTACAAGACATACAAGGTTTTCTGAAAGTGTGTGGAAAAGAAATAAATGAAAAGAAAAAGAAAGAAAGTGCACAGAAACTACTCTGACTACCTCATTTGGTTCATTATCCTATGACGTGGAAGGGGGCCAAATGGCGACAACAATGCTTGGACAGCTTTTTCGTGGGCTGCATTAACACGTGTCACAGAGTCTTTAGATTTACAACAGCCTTATTCACACCTGATGAGCTTTTGTACCAGTTGGCTCCATCTCGTTGGCCTATTAAGGAGCCCACTGGCCTTTTTGCGCCACACCATGGAAAATGGAGTTGACTGCCAATAAAAGAAAGAGTGGAAAAAGAGTTTAAGGAGTTGGCTTCTTAGATACAAACAAAATCATATCAAATCCAAGTTTATCCAACTTTTGTGTCCAGAAACAGACAAAAGGCACACATGTGAACAGGACACAATAATAAAGTTATCCACGAAGTCACTCTTGTCTTTAGGCCCTAGTTCCAACCTCTAATCCCCGTTTCCTCCCCAATTCGAGGGCAGGTGTAAAATGAGCGAAAAATTGTACCATTTCACGATTCGCAGGATCTCATTCTGACAAGGGTATGAAGGATATCAGCAGCAGTTAATACGTAGGACAAGCAAATCCAAAACTAGGGGGTAAAACTCCTGTGAGGCCGAATTTAGGTGAGAAAACTAATTTGGTCCCCTGTTTTGTTCATGTCTACTGTTTTCATCCTGACTTCTCATTCCATCTCCACTTTGGGCGAAACTGTTGCTCAATAGCCCCACTGATACCTCTATTATATATCACTAGCCAGCTCTTTCCAGCCTGCTTTTTTCATACATACTTCACATGAATTGTACAGCAGGATTGACACTCTTGAAGCTTTTGTATACTTTGATTGTAAAGCATGATGATGAATCATGAAGCTTTTTAGCTGTTGGATCTGTCTTGTAATGAAAATCACAGTTGCTGCTGTGTCCTGCTGACAACGTTTTCAAAGCAGGGATTAAATAATAAAATGCCAAGCAATATTGTTAGAAACAACTGAACTCATCATCATCAACTTTAACCTGCCAGATGTCTAACAAAGCAGTTTTGCAAAGCTGATTCTTCACACATTACACCTGTAGGAGGAATCATCTGCAAGAGCAGCAGGCAGTGGCGGCAGCAGCTGCCTCTAAAGGTGGAAAAGAAACATTTTTCATGTTTGCTGTATTTTGACTTTTGGAACTGTGCTTTGAAAACAGATGCCTTTTCAAAGGTGCAGTATTAGGAAGGGTAGGGTCAAACAATTCAGGGTGTATAGATGACAAACTAAAATCTTGTCTCCACCTTAAATGCTGTCAGGAATCTCACTCTAGAAGTAGGTACTCCACCACCTGAAAGAACAGTGACTGCAGCATTTTGGCAAGTGAGGAAAGATGAGGAATGGTGACTAAAACTAGATTACTAGAGGAATGATGACTGTCAGCTGCACCAAGCAAACTAAATTAACAAGAACCTTGTGAAGAACCACTGTCTTGAATAGAGGATGCAAAACTGCTATGTTCATGACCCTGAGTGAAACTCAGCACTAGTCTCCTGTGGTGCAACTTCCTCACCAGATCAAGACTACCAAGGCTTGTAATAAAAAGCTCAGATGATGTACATAGAGATTGTGAAATATTGTTAAGCACGCCGCTTGCTAAGACGCCACGAGTTTGGTTCATGGTAACGATCATAGAGGGGTTCAATGCGCTCTTGTCGTTTCCTCTTGCTTAATTTTGTGGGATCAGCAACCTTGAAAAACCTTGGTGCCAACTCAACAAGCCACTTAGGATCCATCAAGGTAACCTCACGCATGTACTCCTTTGTGGTCATGACTAACTCATGATAGATGACCCAGTCA
>Ga0116231_10008148_pt1 | contig 18559 bp, 15 predicted proteins | sample S1TSphgellanicum_2_FD_89695 | JGI IMG/M metagenome (GOLD analysis project Ga0116231, IMG submission 89695) | Host-associated microbial communities from peat moss isolated from Minnesota, USA - S1T2_Fd - Sphagnum magellanicum MG | ecosystem: Host-associated > Plants > Peat moss > Unclassified...
AGTTGGTTTGTTTTGTGATTAAAAAATATGAAAAAACTAAAAAGGGGGGGGGGGGGGGTTTGGTTTTATTCCAAAATACAATGCACTCCCCATTGACCTTTTTTTATTGGAATTCTTTTTTGTCAATAAATGAAATGAAATATTAAAAACTTGAAGATGAAGTGATTGTGGAGGTTTTTAATTGCCATCAAAAGGGGAAAAAATCACCAAATTATTTTAAATATTTAACAATAATTTTTACAAAAAAAATGGAAAGATGATTAAATTTTTTATCACATATATGATTCATAGCAATGTTTGGTGAAATTTTCCTAATGATGATTTTTTTTACTATATATTCCTATGGATGATTGCATGAACAAAAATTCCAAGAAAAAACATTGCTCCCCACAATGGAATGAACCTCATTTTAGGGAGGAGAAATCATATCCCTTTTATTGAAAGTCATGTAAAATCTAAGAAGAAGAAGGGCCCATAAAATGGGTTCCCCATTCTTTCTTAAGACTAAGTAGTTGTTTATTTCTCAGTCTATAACATTAAAATAGACACTAGAAGTAAAATTTGTAAATTATATTATCATGGCCAAGAGTGGAAAAATGGGTATGTATAATAATAAAATAATGATCTTATGGGTTATACGAGTAAAGATCTTTTGATTAAGGGCATATTTTGAACTCATGTAAAGGTTAACAAATTGTTTTGAATTAAGCATAAATAAAGTTAATTAGTCTGACCTCACTTGAAACAAAATATAATATTGTAGGAAAAGAGATGCTAGATAATGCATAGGTTCATGCATGGAAAGAATGAATAAAAGAATATATTAATAAATGATATAATATTATTGGTTTAAAATTAACAAATGAAAATATTAATCATATTTAGATGAAAGAGATGGATGATTCATCCTTTTTTTTGGGGGGTATTTAAATGATAATGGGTGAAGCTTCATTCCTCATTTTCAAACTTTCAAATTGTTAATTTATTATTAAGCTTTGTAAGAGAACTTTCATGTGTAATGAACCTATGATACAATACAGATATATGTATTGTTATGACTTTACAATAAGCATATGTGTTGGAGTAGTCATCCCCACAGGGAAAAGTTTAAGGTGCAAGGTGTGTATGATGAGCTTCTCATTATATGCAACTCATATAAAGGCCAAGCTTTAGAAGCATGAGTGATCCTAATTCAAGACATGTGAGTTTCACCCCTTGTATTGTGTATGTTATGTGACACTTTCATTCATTTAATCTACCTTTGTGTAAGAAGAGATTTATTTTGATACTGAGCTTTATAAGTTCCATCATAAACTACAAGACCAGCCTTCCCCATGTTCTATAACAGATGAAAATGGCAAAATACGATTCAAGCTCCCACATCCTTTAGTTGGCAACGATGGGTTCTTGCACAACTTAATATGGCTTGCATTGTGATACAACAATTCTTACATGTGAGGTTTCACGTGTGAAAAAGGAGGTTTATTACATTTCAAAAAATTTATTAGTGTAGACAGAGGAGAACTTACAACTGGTAAGATCCTGTGAGGCATTTCAAAAACCAAAATGGCTTGCATAGTTATTTATTTATTTGTCTGTGATATCTGGTGGGTATTCTGTGGGTAACCATTGGGAATCACTGGAATTTTTTAAGTTGCTGGATTTTGTGGTCTGAATATTTTTTCTCAGTTGTCTGGAGTGAACTAACTGTCAAATGTGCACCTAATAGGCTTCGATAGGTTTCTAAGGATTTTAGAAGGCCAATTGAATTGATAGAAAGTGATCGGTATTTTCAACGTGCAGCAGCAGAATAGGGTTGTGTATAAGCTTGAAGATTTTTTTTTTCACGCCAATGGGATTGCTGGATTTGATGGTCTGAATTTGTTTTTATAATTAACTTGAGCAAACTAACAACTCAATTTGTTAAACCTATTAGGTACAGATAGAGTTCCAGCACATTACTTTTGCACTTTGTTTTCATAAAGTGGCAGCTTTGTTTTCATAAAGACCGTGGCAGATTTGTTTAGTGCAGTTGGAGGCCACATTACAATCATAATAAATCTGCAGGATTCTTTAGTTTACAAAGTGGGTTTTATACACATTTTTATAGTTCCCCGCTCTTCATGTTTTTTTCAACTTCTTTCCACATTTCAGTCGACATCTGCAAACACTCTATTGTGATCTTTACACCTTGTAAAGCTCTTGAGTGATCGGATTACCAGAATTGAGCCTTTGCTTGGCTCTGCCTCACACAAGTCCTTACTACAATAATGCCCTTGCTTTTGGACTTTACCTTACACTTGGGCTCTTTTTGTGAAAAGTGACGAGGAGGAGGGTAAAGAGAGGACCATGATTTATTTATTATATTAAGCTTCTAGAAATGACAGTAATACTCTTGCTGCTGGTATGTGAAATTCTGCATTGTATGTTTGTTAGCTTCATTATGGTGCTGTTAAACAAATATGCTTGGGTTCTATGTTGAATGTGCAATTTGTTAAAATACACATATCTTTGGAGTATGGTTTGCTCAAGTATCCTGCCAAGTTCACTTTGAAACATCGTGAAGTCCATTGTTGTTTCTAAAGATATTTGGCTAGTTTGCCAAGTTGATCTTTACCAATTTGTTAGTCCATTTTGCCAAAATGTGAAGTCCACATTACTCAATTGTCAATGCTATGACCACATTCCCAAGGTTCCAACTCTACATTGTCAACAAGGCAACATTGCAAAATTGTCATCACCCTGTGGACTGCCCCAAATGAGCTTCAATCTGCCCATGATTTAAAAAATTCTGGGCTGTCAAATGTCTGATATTTTCTGATCTGCCAAAAATCCTGCCCCCAAAAATCAGACTGCCCCTGGATTAAATTTTAACAGGTTATGTACTTGGACAGTACCCTTTTTCTTTCCTTTTCTTTCTCTCTCTCTCTCTCTCTTTTTCTCGATGTGATGACTGTTTGAAGCTTGAGAGGAGCTCTTTCAAAATTCAAATTACTGTCTAAACTTGATAGGCGTGTGCTAAACCTCCCTAGGAAAACCCTTGTTTTTTCTTTGTTCAAGGAGTATTTAAAGCGACATTAGGTTACAAAATATAATAAAAAAGAGAGATGGGCAGGGAGGGAAGGAAAAGTACCAATGGCCTAGTGCTGAACATATTTAAGTGCCCCTGATTTTTGATTTTTTTTCACAGGCTGACTAGGTGGACACATCCCCAACCGCACTAATAGTTTGACAATGGGGACAAGAACTCATGAAATGATGAACTGAAGGTAATCTATGATTCATATTCTCTATTCATTTGCCATGGGTTTAATAGTAGAGGGATGCTAATTTCACCCAACAATCCTATCTCTCAATTTTTTGTTCATAAGCAATCACTAATTTCAGCTATCTGGAATCCACTACTCTCTGAACCGCCAATTATTATGAAGTTCATTTGGTAGAGGAGACTGATTAAAACAACTACTTGTTTAGTTGGTTCATGTTCCCAGCAGTTGCGAATAACTATGTGCATGCCGACAACAATATTGCGTCCAAATGAAAACAACCGTGAAGATACTGATAAGCTTCAATAAGTAGTGAATTTGCTTCAATTTTCTGACATATAAACAAGGATATATGTATTCAAATGACAACCATTGTGTTCCCATGTGGGAAATTCAAAGAACTCAAATGGGACCTCTCCTTGTCTAGGACATGCTAATTATATCCCTTTTGGGTGTTTCATCAGCTTGGTGCAATACTACACATATGCATCTAAAAAGAGACCACGAATCAAAACCCAAATCCCTATGAGTGAAAAAAGCATAAGCACATCAAGACTGCTTGTAAGATTGCTCTCTCCTTTAAACCCTTGTTATTCCTGAAGGGCAGATAATAGCCTATCTTCTGTTCAATGGCCAGACTGAACCAGCACCCATTGGCATACCGTGCTCTTGATGCCCTTGTGCACAGAGGTCTGTAGAGTAGCATATTGGAGCTGGGCATCGACATTGAAACTCTATTGCAAGATGAGTGGGAGCTATGGTTGCAGCACGCTGTGGGGGATGGCGACGAGCAAATCTGGAAGTGTGAAAAAAATTTGAAAGAAGAACTCTCTGTGGACAGATCACCTATGCTAGTCTAACTCCCTAGCTAGACTTCATCCACCTCAAGGGAATTGTCCTACATCCTTTAGTGGTACCAGTGTAGGTGCTGGTTCACCCAAGGGTTCCCTAGGTATCGAAATGACTAGGGTAAGTTACAAATTTGTTACAATTTGGTTACACTGGTGCTGGTTCACCCTAAGGGTTCCCTAGGTGTCAATTTGACTAGGGTAAGTTACAAATTTGTTCAACCTGTGGTTGTAGCACAGTGTGGTAGGGAGAGGTTGAGTTACTTCGTGGAGGTAGGCCTGAGGGCTCAAAATGCAATCTGAAATTTCAGAGTGGCATGTGGCATCATTTCAAACACTTTCAAAGTAAAGATTTATTTTTTCTTATTGCCTTTCTTTCAGAGCGCTTGAATTATTCTGTCATAATTATATGAAAAATCCTTAATTACATCGGGCAATAAAAATATTAATACCTTTCATAATATTGTGTACCAGGCCTAAAAGGGATCAACTAGTTGCTCTATGTGTATTTTCAGCCCTTATGGAGGGCACATGTCAGGGCCTTGGATTACTGATTATATCATTGGAGTAAAAGTTGATATTTAGGATTGGACAAATGGTTAGTAAAACCCAAGGGAAGGGGGACCTTCTCAAAATATAAAGGGCGTAGGAGGCCGGTCCCTGCAATTTGGAAATATCCACCTAGTTTATGCTTGGACCTTATCATAAGCCTAAATATATGTAGACCAAGAGGCGGTGCAACTCAGAGGGTCTTACACCTACTGTTCAGAGTGAGAGGGACTTTTCAACTACGTATGTGTAAGACCCCTGCTGCTCCTAAATGGTAGGTACAAGATCCCTCCTCTTGTGTAGGAGGCATATTCATGGATGGACATCCAAATTTACTAGGAAATTTCTTGGAGTGCTTTATGTATAAGGGCTCTGAGGCTCTTGTTCGCACCCGGGCTTGCCACACTTCCTGTGTGGTCTCTTTTTACTCTTCTTAAGAGTTTATCTGTGGAGTAGTTTCAGTTGGATTGTTGATATCTTCTTTTGTCCCATTTGGTGAAGCTTAATATGTAACAAAGGTTACAGACTTGTTTTTCTGGGGAAGAAACTGAGACGCCAAGACGCAATGGGATTTGAAGTTTGAACCAGTGGTGTGTGGTAATTTGATATTTTTCAGTTTTTGCAGATTTGAAAAAATCAAAGAACCTCTGGTTTCATTTTCTGAAATTTTTGGGAATTGAAGAATCTGTTCAGTTCGGCTTATTTCAAATTTAAAGATGAAGGTTCTTTATGTGTTATGTTTTCTCTTGGCCAGAAAATAAGCAGATATATTTGCCTAGTGGTTCTTTAGTCTAAGAACTTGCCATCTTGTTGGGTTTTGACATTATTTTGTCAACACCATCAAGCTCTCCATTGGATTTGCTCTTGCTTCCTATAAACTTCTTGTTGTGTCTCCTCTCCTCTTGAACTCTAAATCCATCACACAAATTGTGTTCTGATCATCAACTTGGATCAAATTGGCATCAAGTCAAGCATTTCCATCGTTCTCACTGTACATCACACCAATCTTCTTGAAGGGCTGATCTTGTTCTGTGTTTCTTGACAAGAAGCACCCCCGCCCACCCTCATTTTCCCCTTTGATGTTGGTTAAGTGGGTACATACCCAGCTTGATAGCCAGCAGGGGTTTCTCTTGTTTTCTCATAAGAACTCAACATTGATTTGAACCAATGTTGGCTTGTTCTTCTTTTTGAAGAGAACCTTTGATCTTGATTTTGACAATAATTTTTTTCCTCTAGATGAGGGCGCAAGTTTGAACCTGGTTCTTCATATTTTTAAATCATTTGGTTTTTGATTTTGACACATTTTTAAAAAATTCAAAAAATTTCAATCTACTTTAAAAAATCAGGTTCAATTTCATGTACACACTACACACTTGCTAAGATTGCATATTGTACAAGTACAAAGATATACATGAAGTTAAAACTGGGGATGCATACGCAAATAGTTTTACAAATAATTTTTAAAAATCAATTGCTTATGAAATTCAGCGTACTCCAATATTTAGTGCTAGAGCGCATAACATTAGTGTTAGACCCCCTAACAAGCTTTGTCTGGTGCCCAATTATGGAGCCCTGCACAATTTTTTTTACCATAGTTTCTGTTCTCCATTATTAACATTTGTCCTCTGTAAGAACATTTTTTTTGGTATGTCCTATTGTTTGCCAGTGGGTTAGGAACTAATACTCACTGCTAGCCTACTTCCTTTTATTTACAACAGTTGAATCCTCTATTGTATTTCTTTAATTTTTTTAGAACATTAATCTGACCTCGCACAAAACTCAACAAGGCATCACAGAGACCTCAAACAATACTTGTTTGCAAGTATATTTAGTGTCTCATCTGCCCTGAAAAGGGATTCAGAACTTGACCTTTCTATTGTGAGAATCTGGTGTTGCACAACAATTTGTGTCTCTGCAGAGTTTTTTCAAAATTAGCAGCCTGTTCAGCAAACCATGTGCCCTCTGAAAAATGTTCTGTGGAGTGATTATAACCAACCCAGTGCAGCAAATGCCAATTATACTTAACCACCACTACACCACATGGGCTGTGTTAAATATGGGCATCTGTATGCACAAAAGCTTAACAACCTGTTTAGTTCAGGGAAATAGGGTCTATCTGTAGACCATTTCAGAATTTGAAGTACATTTCACACATGCCTGGTAAGCCCAGGTGAAGGTATCAAAATATAAGGTCCCCTTTTAGCTGCAGACAAGTTGCATTTTGAACATTTCGATTATCTCCTCAAATAGGTGTGACTAGAGCTTACGACAGTGTCTATAGATATACGCTATTTCTGAGTAAAAATGGGGGATCATGTAAGGTATTTTGCTTTCCTGGTATCTTACAATCCTACTGCCCAACCAGCACCCATACTGGCAAAATCATAAAAACGGTATATTGTTTTTGGGGTTGTTTCTACAATTTGTCAATATCTCCCTGTAAAACATTATCAGGGTTCTCAGAAGTCCAAATTCAACATTTCTGGGGTTAGATGAAGCATCTAAGAGGACTCCTTCAAGAAGGTGAAGATATCAAACTAGGTGAAGGGCCCAGTGATCATACTCGGGGAGTTTGTAAGGTAAAGATGCAATCTTCAGCTTGCTGACGGCCAAACTGAAGCAGCACTCACAAGTGTGCCGTGTAGGATGGATGATGTATGGACAGAAAACACTTTTGCATTGTATTCATGTCTGGCAGCCAACCATGGTGATAAAGTATGTACTAATGTACTTACCATCCACATGCATCAACCTACCTAGTAGCCATCAAGTGGCTTGCCTATTTATATATCTACATAGTAACCACTTACATTCCCTAGGTACTTACCTATGGTACTAGGTACCTACTTACCTAGCTAGTTATCCAGGTTGGGGAAGGGGGGAGGCAGGAGGGTTTGGATCTCAATTGTGGTTCATCCAAAGCTGTGTCATAACAGGTTTCCAATGTATGGGGCAGTGATGGGTGCTATGTCAGGTAATACTTTGTAGACCAACTAAAAATGAACTGAGAAAAGAATCAGGTATTTATGCAGAACCAAGCTCAGAGAAGAAACGACATTGGCTACAAGCCGATGTGAGGAACAGCAGCTTCTCACATGTGGTGCAGAGTCCAGAGGCTCATGCTCAGAAGGAATTCTGGTCAAGTTTGTCAGTTTGAAAGTATGGTGTTATAATAGCTTATTGTCCATAATTGAATTCCAACAAAAAAAAATGGTGGGTATGACCATTGCTCACGCTGTGAGGCAACCCATTTATTCCTTGGAACTCAGAAAACTATAGTTGGGAGCCTCTTAAAAAGTATGGTTGTGTGAATAAATATGTGTAGGGTGAAGCTGTCAGTGGGCAGAACTTTGGGCTATTGCCGTCCCAATTCCAGTAAAGCCTGTGGCTGAGGGCTTTACTATAATCATGAAGACATGCTCCAATTTTTTTCTTTCAGTGGCTACCGCAGAAAAAACAAAACAACCAACCAGATGTTTTGAAAAATGGAATGCCCACTGGACTGAGCATTTCATTGTTTGAAATGCCCACACAAACCGAAGAGGAAAAATATGTTGTGTAATGTGCCATCCAATTACTATAAACAGATTGGAGCAGGTCTTTGTGTCCAGGTAGTAGCCAACATGTGCCTTACCTACCTACATTGGTAAGTAAGCACTCACATACTTCCCATCCTTATACCCACTTACATAGTAGGGAAAGGGGTAAGTAGGCGGCTTTACAGGATGTGTTACCATCCAATGGAACCTTGATAAGTCAATTGTGGTTCATCCATGCCATGGGCAGAACAAGTTTCCTTTAGATGGTGTGTTGAGGGGTGCCAGGTCACATAATGCCATTTGATTTAGGAGCAATTGTGCTTTGGGTAAGTTTCAGGAATTGCAGCTTTCAGGAACTTAATCTTGAGAGATTCAAAGTATCAAAACTTTAAAAACTGGATTTAAAAGAATGAGCCAATTAAAGAGGACCACCCAAAGCAAAAGAAAAGAGAACTTTTGATGCAACCTCATGTAGCCTAGTTAACATACATAATTCATATAAAGCTACTAAACACCAGCAGCAACATGAAGCAGATATGCACAAACAACGGTTCTTGAACCGAATTCCCCAAGCCTTCTTCTCCCTCACACACTGCTCCCTCAGAGCAGCAACCAAACAATGGTGCACAAAGATTAAGATTAGCTCCACAAAAGGGACACAATCTTATGACGTCTGGCATGGCACCTTTTGACTCCTTACTATTTTGCAAGTTGGGCATTCCTTTTTTAGGTGTTTGTTATTCTTGTAACAAGTCTAGGGCCAGATTGGGGGGGGGGGTTTACTTGTCAGATTTTTCATATATATATATATAGCCAGATTTCTGTATTTGGTAAGTTCCATTTGGTAACCAAAAACATACTCAAACGGATATTTGAATTATTTTATTTTTATACCTTGTTTATAGCCAAATTGAGCTAAAATTTCTTAGGGATGCTTTCCATTTTAGCTACATCACAAAATTGGAAAAAAAGGAAAACATTGGCTCTAGTCCCAGATTTTTTATTAAAGGAAGTCAAGAGCACTTTTGCTTATTATGTGTCAAGACAAGCTGACATATTTCTGTTCTTCAAACTGTTGTCATCATTTTTGGCCTGGGCTAATAATAGCTAATACCGCTTTCTCAGAGTGTGGTCCACATACTCAGATTAGGTGTCAAATTTTTCACTTCTCTGGAGTCACAAGTCCCACCTCTCACTTGTAGTACTCTGGAATCCTTTGTTTTTGTTATGAGTGAGGAGCATTCAAGGTTGCCACTGTTGTTTTCACAGTGTCAAAACTTCAGAATGTCCTGTTTTTAGCTGACAATTTTGCAATCTTTCAGTATACCTGCGATGATTTGGTAAATCAACAACAGTTTTGTCTCCTTGTTGTCAAGCTGAGTGCAAGGTTGAAGATAGGATGATATTTCAGTGTACACTTTACTGCAGCTTATTATGTGTCCTCTTTCTGCACTCTAGGACAACCTGAGATATTCAGCTCAGGTCTTGAAAATCACACCATTGTTGGTATTCAGAAGCTACTATTTTATCCCTTTGTTTTTTCTTTTTTTTTTTGGAGAGAAAGAGGAGAAGATGACCTGGGAACAACTTTCATTACCCATGTCTAGATGAGTGTATGAGAAGAAGGATGGTAACTCTTGTCAGGACAGTTGATCCATCAACCCATTCCCAGAATCTTGACATTAATTGCTTTGCATCAATTATATAGCATCTTCCTGGATGAGACTCAAGGCAGAAATGAAGAACTAGATGATGTAATGTTCCATGAGCAGAACTTCTGATGAAATACTTGTGAAACTTAATAATGATGTTCAAATTATTTACTTATGGTTGTCAATTTCTTCTGCAATGGTCTACATGACCTCACAATAACCGTATCTCTTATCATCTTTGTGTTTAGGGATATAAACTGCATCACAATAGCTGGTCTTGTGATCAATTTTGAGTGGACTCTGGTTTCCTAAGTCAAATTTTGGGAGGTACTTAATGACATGCTGCTTTGAGCATCAATGAAGACAGTCTGAAAATAAGATGTAATAGCGCTCCAGAGTGAAGAGGGGCTGGTCACAAGCAATTGTTAAACTATGGTCTGCTATGTTAATCTCTCTTTGTCTACTTGTGTAATTAATGTGATTTAAGAAGGGCATTTGAAATGTGTGGTTTTGCCCCAGTCATTTTGAAGCTCTCACATCTCTCACTCTTGGGACATCATTTCCATTAGGCATTTGTGATGACAAAATTTGCCAGTTTGACTTTAGATGTAAAATGAAGATCGAAATGCATAGAAATAAATGACAAACTTCTAATGCAAAGTGAAGTTGCAAACCTATTGGATATAAACCTCAAAAGTAAACCAAAAATGCAAACATGTCGCATTACCAATAAACATCCAAAGCAAATCAAAAGCAACCAAATTAGGAAACCTCGAATACCAAGTGAAGATCCAAGCACATGAGGACAAACAACAAATCAAAGAAAACAAAACATAAGTGTAAGCACATGAGAGTAAACAACAGACCTCAAAAACAAAGCCAAGATGTAAGTGTGCAAGATTAAGCATGGATGTGCTAAAGTGAAAAGAAAACTTCTCATGCCAAGTGAAAATGCAATCTCCAAGAAGAAATAATATTTTATTGTAAACAAAGATGCAATTGTGTAGCAGCAAAGAGCAAACAAAAAACCTCCAATGCAAAGTGATGATGTAAGGTCTAAATGAGTTTGGCCAAGCACATTAATCCTCTAAGTGCAAAATGTCGCCAGATTCTATATTAAGTTTAGTAGGCAGCCAAAAAAATTAGAAGGCCACTTAAATTATTTTACTTTCATATTTTGTTTTATAGCACAATCTGGATAAATTTCCTTTTGGTATGATTACCACTTCATCTACATCACAAAATTGGGTGCAGAAAACAAAAAAAGACATTGTTTGAAGAAGTATTTTGCTTGTGCAAAAACCTTGACCATAGATTTGAATCAATCTTAGCCATAGAAATGATGAGCTCCTTGGTTGTCACTGTTGTTAGGAGTTATATACAACTCTTGGTTGGTTTCCTCCTGGTGCTCTTTGGTTGCTACAGGTATGGTGGTCATGAGACTCCATGTCACTTCTGACCCAATTGACAGCTCTTTATTTCTTTGCAACTCCTGAGCACATTATTGCTTACTGGCATCAGGTCAATGAGTCCTTCCTTTACCAGGTTCACCAAGAGATCAGTACCCTTATATGATAATGGCACAAGGACTCTATTGAATGGTTCAGAGCGCTTTGGCCAATCTTTTAAAGTTCAAGCTCAGATCAAGGTGTTGATGGTGTGTAATCTTGGCAATTGGGGCTCATGTCTCTTCTACAATCTTGGCAATTGCATCGTAATTGGACTCTGTGAAAATGTACATAACCACGATGAACAGCCAGGGGGTCATTTTTTTGCCCATTGCTATCAAGGGCTCCATTTGCACTTGGGCTCTGTACTTCATTCAGCAATGAAGACAAAAGCAAGAAAATTTGTCTTTTGACAGCCTTTTTTAGTTGATGCAACTCTTTCAAGATCACTGCAAAGAGCAATTGATACTGATAGAGAGAAAGGATCTGATGATTGCTCCTAATTGGGGATTGACACAAGTGCTGCTCATGCTTATTAGATTTATTTACAGAGTGCAACACAAGAATAAATACAGGTGGAAGCTCAAGAAGTTGCAAATCCAGAAGATCTCGGAGTCTTGGAAAATATAGGGGGGAAAAGAACCTATGCTGAAGCCAACAACCTCAGAAAACCCTAAAATTCAATGGGTTGGTTTTGGATTCAGGAGCAGGGGAAGGGTCTTTAATGGATTAGGAACATAGTGAATTCATAAGAAGGGTTCACTCTTCATTACGGAATAACACAGAAGAAGCTGTGACCCAGGATTTCATGTCCTGATCTAGAGTATTTGTTGTGTACCTGCATTGAAGGCGAGGTTTCAAGCTCTCCCCCCGAAAACCTTACATTTATTTGCTTGAAGAATCTAATTATGCATTGCAAGAAACAAACCATATGGTGCTTCAACATTAACTTAAAATCTGCTCTTTGAAAGGGGGTATGATCTTGGAGCGTTGATCAGAAATTGATGCAGAGATTGAAAACTGATTTCGACTCTGTGCTAGTTTTCAAGCTCTTGAGAATGATGAAGGTAACTGAATAAGCACCAAGCAGGATAACCAAGCGAAGAAACAAGGAAAAAAACATAACCGATGCAAATGCATCCCTTATACCGTGATCATGGTTTTTTGTGATAGTTTTTGGAGGGATCATAGCCAGTTTCATTGAAACCCTCGCCTGTGTGCAGGAGTTACAGTTTCTTTGAAGAAGGAATTGGTGAGAGGGAAAAGGTCCATGGCCACCAAGGTCAAAGAGAAAGGGAGTTCAAAGCTCATACCCATTCCACAGCCACAGCACATTGAATCTGTGGCAGAGCAACAAGAACAGGAGGAGTCTGAGAACAACAACAATGATGAGTATTGGAGGAAGATCCCTTATGTTGACATCAAGGATTTAGGACCTGGCATATATGCTGGAATGAAAATGGAAAAACTGTTGAAGCCATGGCAAGAGGTTCAAAGATTCATTTATTGCCCCTTTTTACACCTCTACATGTTGATGATGAACTACAGAAACACTTGAGAGTAGATCAGTAGTTATTTTAGATATATCAAGAATTGCATGAAGCTGATAAGGAGGGGAGGCCATTGCAGGGGGGGCATCGCCACGACTTCTGTAAAATGACAAGGCCGTCACGTCCAGATGACTTAGTCATTCACTATGAGTTCGGGGAGGATTTGAAGGTTTGTGTCCATCAATCCCTCCTCAATTCTGAATCTCAAGCAGCAGAATGTAAAGGTTCATTCTTCTTGGAAAGCATGGCATGCAAAATGTAAAGTTTCCTTCATCTTGGAAAGCATGGCATGCAAATGTTCGTATCAGCATGTTGCTAGAAGGAAGAACTTGACATGTCTGATATGCAAAAGTCAAGTCATGTTTGCAGCCCTCTTTTGTGCTCAAACAGACCTTGCTTGCTGCAATGGGATGATGAGATGGATCGTACACATTGCACGACACTTATGTAAATGAAATTCATATTCACAAGTAATAGGGCTTTTTGGGGTATGTCTTTTGGAAGATTGCAGAGGCATAACAGGCTTGTTTATGCGCTGGAGAATTGGCGACAGCTCCAATTCCTCAAGGATGAAATGATGATCCAAATCCGCAAGCTGCATACCATCGAGTGTGAATGTGCCCACTTCCAAAGTAACCCCTGTTTCTCCATCTCTTTCAAATGGACGTCTATGCTCTTGTGTAACTTGCATATATAGGAAACAAGAGAATTGCCTTGGAGTGCTGATCATCTAAGAATTGTAGAAAGTGGCATCAGGGTCTGAGAAAACTTGAATGGAAAGCATCAAATACAAATTCTGTTTCTCTGTTTCAATTTCTGTATTGGATTACAAATTCATGTTGATCATCCAATACTTCATATTACAGAATTGAGGAAGCAGATAAGATTGGACCAACTCTACTATGAGAAGTCACTCCGATGGCCACTTTCACCTTTAGCTTCAAGAATTTCAATGAGCTCTGACGAGACATCTACAGAATCACCTACCATCAGTGAGGTGGAGCCAGTATCTCCACCAGGCTCACCTGCAGCCATCCCCCAGATTGCAGGGTCAGAAGCTGGCTCTGATATGTCAGGGATCCTGACCACAACAAAGACAAAGGAGAAGAAGAGGTTACATTTACCACCTCGCATCCGGTACTCATTGTTCCAACCCAACATTCTGGTTCCACAACCTCCAACTCCATCTACAAGATCTACATCACCAGAGGAGCCTCGAGAGTATTCATCACCTTTTTATCATGTCACTCCTGCTTCAGGTACATGTGCAATTCTCCAGCTAAAATGTTATGGTTAACTCCTTTCTTTGTTCTTTGATCAAGCAATCTTGGAATCTTCCACCTTGAATGTATTTGCTCAAGAATGAGAACTGCTTTTCTTTCAAGGTTCTCGTTGCAAGATAGCAGAAGATCTTGTTCATGTGTGTATTGGTTGTGATTGCTGCAGTTGCAAGAAAGGCTCTCACTAAGAGTACATTGGCACAAGAGGTGATAGAGCTGGACAAATGGGATGAGAAGCATGGAGAAGTACCTCAAGCCAAACCTAAGACACCCCCAGCTGCCAAGAGGAAGAAGTAACAACTGGTGAACTTGACAAGTTCTGACCTCAACTTTTTCCTCTTGTTCTCCTATGAATTCCCTTTCTTCGTAAATTGTTGTAAACTACATATGAGACTTCTTTGTCATCAATTGCTTTTCTTAGACTTCTTCATCAATAGATCTTCTTTGACTTCATCAATGTCTCTTCTTAGACTCCTTCATCACTTGCTCTTCTTAGACTTCATCAATTGCTATTCATAAACTTCATCTTCATCAATTGATCTTCCAAAGGGACAGATAGCCTCGTTCCTTTTAGGAGTAGGGGAATTGATCCCCTTACAAATTTCCTTACTCCTGGCAACATGCATGGATTATTCAACATCTACACCTAGTGTTGCACTACAGGTTTGCACTTGTTGGCACCAGAAAATTGTCATGGGTTTGGGAATCAGTATGAGAATTCAGATCTTGGCTCTCTCACATTGAAACCTCTTTGGCCCTCTCAAAACATGTCAACATGAATCAAGAGGTTGTGGGTAGAACTATTCTCAGAAAGATTGTACACTCAATACATGATAAGGTTGTACTCCCACTACCTGTCACTGAATTACTTCATGTGATGTCACCTAGAGCATGACCCCCAATACGTTCTGTGTTGTGTAAGACTCTTGTTTTGGTTTCAGTTTTTTGGTTTCCATTCAATCTCTTTGAGAATTACTACATGGTTAGCCTACAACCTTGGCGATTTGGTCTTCATATGGAGACTTAATCTTCAGTCGCTATTATGGTTTTTCTAACATGTGAGAATTTCAGATTGAAAATGAGCATAGATTATTATCATTCAAAGAAAAGATTATCTTGGTCTTATTATGCAATATGTAAAGAAAAGTTGCAGTCACAATTATTTTTTTCCTGCAATACGCACATCTTTTCCAGCAGTCGCAAGCTGACTAGAAACAAATTTTGGACCATTTGTGAATGTGCAACTTCCTAAACTTCTTGTCATGCGATGATTGATGCACATGTACTTGTCATGTTGTGATTTGCATGTGTGCTAGTTTTGTGTTTTCTCCAAAGATACATGTAAATTTGAAAACATCCATTGACAATTAAATGTTTTTTCCATCAAGTTTGATGATGTGAATTGGGGCAGGAAGTTTGCATCTACATAAGTATAATAAGAAGCTTGATAAATATTTCAATTATGAGATAGTACTTACATGTGAAACCATGCTGTAGTTCTTCATCTGCCATAGAAATGGTTGTTAAAATGCAAGGTTCTTTGCATTAAGTGGAATATGTAAAGCCCTAGGGTAGGCGCATTCTCAAAATAAGGGACCTAGGACAAGGTGATAGTGGAGTCTTGCCTTGCATTTTGAGAATGTCCCCCACCCATGGGCTTTACCTATTGCAAACCGCGAGGCAAAATTTATCATGAACCAGACCTGTGTAGATCACAAGGTATATGAATGGGAGGGTTCTTATGCTTACTCCTCAATAGTGGGAGGGTCCTTACACCTACAAGAAGGCATAATTTCCTTCACATCCTTGAGGAGTAGGCATAATATCTGTCCCAATTTCAAGGAGGGAATTTGATGGATATAAAGTGCCATCCACATACACTACAATTTTTTTTCCAAGTGCTTTACATGAAATTAGTATTCTGCTTCTGCCTTAGTAGAAGTGCATGCGTGTTGGGCTCTCCCAACATATTAAGTCAAGATGACTTCTTTTGCCTTATCAGTCTTGCACTATTGTCTCACTTAATAGGTAGGGTGTTCTTTGCAAGGTGCATTAGGCCAGGCCAAAAATAGTCTGAACTAAATTGGGAAGAGAAATTTCATGCAGCCAATGGGAAGGCCCAAGCATGCACTCAAGGTGGGTTGCTTTTTTTCCTCTTAAGTTTGGGGAGGAAAAGGATTTTTTTTCATTTTCCTGGTTCCCATTGTGTTCCCAGTATGTTCCCTTTAAGTTCCAAATGGGTTCCCATCAGGTTCTCAATATGTTCTCCATGGCACCTCACTTTTATCCCATATGCTTTGCCAAATGTTGTCCTCCTTTCACCTATATAACTGGGCCAAACCGGAGGAACTCTATACTTCAAAATAGAACCTTTTATTTAAGGGAGTCTCCATAGTTTTTTTTTGGTTTTTTGGGAGTGATGGGCCAATCAAATTAGGTCATAGCAAAAAATAAAAATAAAATTGAACTTGGGAGGCAGCTCATCTAACTAATAAGAGATGTGAATAGGTAGTAGGGTTAGGGTTTAGGGTTTATTCCTTTCTTCCCTTCTTACTACTTGTCAGCATTAAGAAATTAAACAATTGGCGGTTGTGAGCAATGTGTTGCATCATCCAAGACTAATAATGGGCATAAATGACTGAGGTTATATTTGGTGTAGGGTAAAGCCTTGGGGTGGAAGCATTCCTAAAATAAGGGGCCCAAGAGGAGGTGATGGCCAAGTCCAGAGGCCTCAAATTTTGGGAATGTCCCCCACGCGTGGGCTTTCCCCATCCTACCCTAATGAGTGAATGTTATATGAAGCTAGACGCACTTAGATCATAAGGCAAATGAGGGAAAGGTTCTTTCAGGTACTCCTTAAGAGTGGAAGGGATTTTACATGTACTTGTGAGACACCTCCACTCTTGACCAGAGGGTGTTATCCCTCCTCTTTTCTAGGAGGGATATTCATGGATACAAGGTGATCCCTAAATATACTAGGAAATTTCTCTGTGCAGGTGTTATCCCTCTTCTTTATTAAGATGAATATTCATGGATATACGGTGCCCTCCAAATATACTAAGAATTTTTTTCATGGTTTTTATGAATTTCATAGATACACATATAAACCCACTTTTATTAGGGATTTTGCCGAATGGCTCGGAAAATAAACCTTTGTCTACTCCAACTTGTTGGGCAACACCATGAACACCCAAATGTGAAATGCCTCTTGATTGGGGTGCCTTTTCACCATGGTCACCCTTATCAGAGTACTGATTAAAAAGGTTTTCCAACAAGAATTGATGGCAACAATTGAGTGAAGATAGTGCATGGTACATTGGAAACGTTGATTCCATTGTTGTTTCAAGTAGATCTCTTGGTAGTTATGGCCTTTGAGAGCAAGATTCTTCAAAATGGTTTTGGGAGATTATTTATGGATATAATTGTAAGACACCAAAAAGAAAAATTTGGAAATACATTTTTTATTAGGGACATAGTTGGAGATTACCTCCCAAAAAAAACATGCTAGTAGCAATGCAATGGAAATATCATCAAACTTTTGAGAAGAAGAGTAGGAACAAGTTTGAACACCTTTGAAAACATTTTTGGACACATAGTTGGAACTTAGAATTGAAAGGAACAGAAGTCGCTCCACATGACCAAAAATTTTGAAAATGTGAGTGGGCCATATATAGTTTCTTTCCTAATAATTGCAAAGGGCTATACTAATATGATCATTGACACCCATAAAATATTCAGATTAATTCTTTTAGGCCCCAACTTTGATTTCACTCTAGGCATGGGATGCATTTCATAAATCGGCCATATACATTTTGATCTACAATGAATTGACTAACCAAAACCTACATCTTGATCTAAGTTGTGTTCAGTGGATGTATTGAACATACAAATTTCACTATGATTAAACATGCCAATGGTCAATTTTCCAAACCAAGGGAGAGGGTGTATAATTATTGCAATATTTTAATCTCAATGAAGGTGGGAATAACATACTAAAGTCAAATGATTCAAAGAAGGCTGTACATATAACACAATGACAATTTGAGGGATGATGATTTGTTGGACCTTATTTAAGTAGGACAACTATAGGATCCCATAATATGTCGTCCTACTAGATTTTAGCCCAAAATTTGTTTAGAGACGTGGAAAGGTGTCTTTATGGATTTGCGTTTTTTTTCAACTTTTTTTTCAACATTATATTCAGGAGCAGATTTTCAATACATTTGTATCTCATTTACATGATATAAATAAATTTGTTAGTCAATTGTCAAGTTTTACATACCAATAGAGCTGAAATCTCTATGGTATGTGGGTTTGAAAACAATTTGGTTGCATATATATTTTGTCATGGCTTATCTATTTATGAAGGAAGGTTGTTTGTTTGTTTGTTTGTTTGTCAAATTTAGTTTTCTCAAAACCTCAATGCC
>Ga0116231_10008149_pt1 | contig 18556 bp, 12 predicted proteins | sample S1TSphgellanicum_2_FD_89695 | JGI IMG/M metagenome (GOLD analysis project Ga0116231, IMG submission 89695) | Host-associated microbial communities from peat moss isolated from Minnesota, USA - S1T2_Fd - Sphagnum magellanicum MG | ecosystem: Host-associated > Plants > Peat moss > Unclassified...
CCGACGACAGCCGCCAGACTCCAGAGCAGAACGCGGTGGATCCGGTACGCCATCAGAACGCCGTAGGGCGGAAAAGCGAAGCGCCTTCCGCCACTCCCGCCCTGCGACAGCACGATTGGTGCCGAGCCTGCCGCACGACCGTGATGGCGGAAGGCGCTTCGCTTTTCCGCCCTACGGCTTTCTGATGGCGTACCGGATCCACCGCGTTCTGCTCTGGAGTCTGGCGGCTGTCGTCGGCGCGCCCATGCTGCTCGTGCTGGCAGTATGTGTGCTCGCCAACACCGGCCCTGGGCGCAGGCTGATCGCCCACGAAACCGCCCAACTCACCGGCGGCATGGTCACCATCTCCGGCATCAGCGGGCGTTTTCCGGATGCGCTGCGCATCGGCCATATCGACCTGCGCGATGGCAAAGGCATCTGGCTGAGCCTTAAGGGTTTGCAACTCGACTGGTCGCCTTCAGCGCTTATCGGCGGCACAGCGTCGGTGCAAAACCTCTCTGCTGAACAATTGTCGCTGCCGCGCCTGCCCGCGCCATCGACAACTTCCGCCAAATCCACAGGCGGGTTTTCGCTGCCGGTCAAAATCCACGTCGCCAGACTCGACGTGGCCCGCGTCGAGATCGGCGCCCCGGTCGCCGGCCGCGCCGCCATCCTGCGCGTGCAGGGCAGGGCGGATATCGTCTCACTCGATGATGGTTCGGCCGACATCGCCATCGAAAGGCTCGATAGCGCGGGTACTTACCGGCTGTCCGGCCGGATGAACCCGCAAACCATCACCGCCCATCTCAAAGCCGCCGAACCGGCCGGCGGCTTCGTCGGCGGCCTAGCCGGGCTGCCGGACCTCGGCGCCCTGTCGCTCGACGCCGCCATCGCAGGGCCGCGCACGGCCGAGGCCGCCCATGTCAGCCTGGCCGCCGGCCCGCTGCGGCTGACCGCCTCAGGGCTGATCGACCTCGCCGCACACTCTGCCACCCTGGATGTGACCGGCACCGCCCCCGCCATGGCCCCGCGCCCCGACCTTGCGTGGCAATCGCTGGCGCTGGCGGCCCACATCCACGGCCCGTTCACCAAACCCGAGGTGAACGCCCACGCCACCCTGATGGGCCTGGCCACCGGCGGTGCCCGCATCACAAACCTCACCGCCGACGCCGAGGGCAACCAGGGCGCGGTGGATGCGCATCTGGTCATGGACGGCATCCTGCTCCCGCCCCCCAAACCCGCCATTCTGGCCCATGGCCCGCTGGACCTCAAAGCGCATATTGCCCTGAACCAGCCATCGCGGCCGGTCGCCTTCACCCTGACCGATGCGCTGCTGACGGCCGACGGCACCGTGCAAACGGGCGGCCCGCTCGCCGCGCGCCTGCACCTGCTGGTGCCGGACATTGCCCCGCTCGCGGCCATGGGCGGTGCTGATTTGCAAGGCCGCACCGAGGCGGTGGCGACGTTGGCCAGCCACGGCGGCGACACGGATTTCACCGTCGATGGCACCACCGATTTCACCGGCGGCCAGGCGCCGGTGCCAGGCCTGCTCGGAACCACACGTTTCGGCGTGACGGCCCGGCTGAGCGGCCAGGATTTCGCCATTAGCCGCGCCGATGTGCAGGGCAGGGCCTTACGTGTTCACGTGACCGGCACTGATCTGGACGAAAAACTTGATCTCGCCTGGACGCTGGCGGTGAGCGATTTGTCCGCCGCGGCACCCGCCCTCACCGGTACCATCCAGGCCAGTGGCCATGTGCAAGGCCTGCCTGGTTCGCCTTCCGGCACGATAGACGCGGCAGGCCGCCTGGAAGGCGCCCCGGTGACGCTGCAAGCCGACATGCAAAAGGGTGCGGACGGCACTCTGCACGCTGTGCTCAAACATGCCGCCTGGAAGAGTTTTGGCGCCGACGCAGATATTTCGCTCGCCCCAGGCGCCACCATCCCGGCAGGCCGGCTCAAGATCCGCATGACCCGGCTGGACGACCTCACACCGCTTCTCGGGCAGAAGCTTGCCGGCAGTCTGGCCGGCAGCGTCGTCACCAGCGCCGGCAGAAGGCCGGTCGCACGAATCGATGTGGCTGGCACAAGCCTCAGCCTGGGGACAAATGCCGTGGACAAGATTGCCGTCACCGGCCAGGTGGCTGACCCGGCGGCACATCCTGATGTCTCGCTGTCGCTGTCGGTGAGCGGCATATCCGCCGCCGGCATCACCGGCGACGCGCAGGCCACCCTGCGCGGCCCGCAGGATGCGCTCGGCGTTCAGGCCGGCGCCAGCCTGCATGGCGTCGCGGGTGGGGACGCAGATGTTGCCACGCGCCTGACCGTCGATGCGCCGGCGCGCCGCATTCTGCTCGCGAGCCTGGAGGCCGACACGCATGGGCAGACGCTGCATCTGGTCGCACCGGCGCGTGTCGATGTCGGCGCCGCGATGGGTGTGGACCGGCTGCGCCTGGCGATGGGCGCCGCCTCCCTGGATATCGCAGGCAAACTCTCGCCTTCCCTGTCGCTGACCGCGGCGCTCAGAGGCGTCACGCCGTCCCTGGTGCAAGCTTTCATGCCGGGCCTGGACGCGGCCGGCGTGCTGAGCGCCGACGCCAGGCTGAGCGGCACGATGGCGCGGCCGTTCGGGTCGGTGAGAATCGCGGCCCAGGGCGTGCGGATGCGCGCTGGCCCCGCGGCCTCGCTGCCGCCGGCGTCGGCGCTGATCACGGCCATGCTTCAGGGCGACCATGCTACGCTCGATGCCCATGCCGCCGCCGGACCCAAGCTGCGTGTGTCGCTGACCGGCCAGGCGCCGCTGGGCGCGGGCGCCCTCGCCTTACAAACGGTGGCAAACGCCGATCTGACGCTGCTCGACCCGATCCTCGGCGCCACCGGCCAGCGCGCCGAGGGGTTGCTGAGCCTGAATGGCAGCGTCCGCGGCACCACCGCGGCGCCGGTGCTCGGCGGCACCCTGACACTCGCCGGCGGCGAGGTGCAGGATTTCGTGCAGGGTGTGCGGGTCCAGAACATCGGCGCGACCATCCTGGCGTCAGGCGACAGTTTGCGAATCGCGCGTCTGTCGGGTCAGGCGGGCGACGGCACGATTTCGGCCACAGGCAGCCTGGGTCTCGCCGCACCCGGCATGCCTGTGGCGCTGCATATCGCCGCATCGAACGCCAAACCTTTGGCGAGCGACCGGCTCACCACCACGCTGGACGCCAATATCGACGTCACCGGTCAGGCGCTTGCCGACCTGCTCGTCTCAGGGCGGATTTTTTTGCGCCGCACCGACATCAACATTCCGGATTCGTTTCCGGCCAGTGTCGCAAAACTCAATGTCATCCGGCCCGGCCGGACACCGCCATCTCAGGCGCCGGCTTCATCGGTGGTCCGCCTGGCGCTGAGCATCGATGCGCCGAGCGGCATTTTTGTCCGCGGTCATGGGCTGGATGCCGAGCTCGGCGGCAAGCTGACCGTCGGCGGCACCGCGGCGAGGCCGGATATCGGCGGCGGTTTCGATCTGCGGCGCGGCGATTTCTCGCTGGCGGGAACGACCCTGCAATTCTCCAAAGGGACCGTCAGTTTCAACGGCGCCGGCATCGATCATGCCATCGACCCGACGCTGGATTTCGAGGCCGACAGCAGCTCGGGCGGCATTACCGCCACGCTCGCCATCACCGGCTACGCCGATGCGCCGGTGATCAAACTCAGCAGCGTGCCGGACCTGCCGCAGGACGAGGTGCTGGCGCATTTGCTGTTCGGCACCAGCGTGAATTCCCTCTCGCCGCTGCAGATCGGCGAAATCGCCGCGGCCGTCGCCGAACTTTCGGGTGTCGGCGGCGGTGGCGCGGGCGCGCTCGGCACGGTCCGCAACACGCTGGGGCTCGACCGGCTGAACGTCAGCGGCGGCAGCGGCAGCACCGGGGCCACGGTGGAGGCCGGGCGCTACGTCGCCCGTGGCGTCTATGTCGGCGCCAGGCAATCCACCTCCGGCGACGGCACGGTCGCGCAGGTGCAGATCGATCTCACGCGCCACCTCAAAGCCACCGGCCAGGTCGGCACCGGCGGCGGCAGCGTGCAGGGCGCGACGCCGGAGAACGATACGGGAAGCACGATCGGCCTGTCCTACCGCTTCGAGTATTGAGGGGCGGCCTGGACAGCGCGCCGGTCCCGCATTCCGCTTCGCTTCATGACGGGCTACTTCACGCCGCCTTTGCCATCCCCCGCAGCACATACTGCAAAATTCCGCCGTGCCGGTAGTAATTCACCTCATCCAGCGTATCCACCCGGCAAATCAGCGAAACCTCTTCCACTGATCCATCCGCCCGGTGAATGCGCGCCAGCAGATCCATGCGCGGGCGCAGCGCCTCGAGCCCGACGATATCGACCAGCTCGTCACCCTTCAGACCCAGCGAATGGCGCGTCACGCCTTCGCGGAACAGCAGCGGCAGCACGCCCATGCCGACGAGATTGGAGCGATGAATGCGCTCGAAACTCTCGGCAATCACCGCCTTGATGCCCAGCAGCATGGTGCCCTTCGCCGCCCAGTCGCGCGAGGAGCCCATGCCGTATTCGCGGCCGCCGAAAATCACCAGCGGCACGCCCTCGCGCGCATAGCGCATGGCGGCATCGTAAATCGGCATCTCCTGCCCATCAGGATAATGCCGCGTCATGCCGCCTTCGCCGCTGACCATTTCGTTGCGGATGCGGATGTTGGCAAAAGTGCCGCGCATCATCACCTCATGGTTGCCGCGCCGGCTGCCGTAGCTGTTGAAATCGCGTTGCAGAACCTGGTGCTCGCCCAGATACTCGCCGGCCGGCGAGCTCTTCTTGATCGAGCCCGCGGGGCTGATGTGATCGGTGGTAATATTATCGCCAAACAGGCCGAGCACGCGCGCGCCTAAAATGTCGCCGCGCGGCGCCGGTTCCATCGTCATGCCATCGAAATACGGCGGGTTTTTCACGTAGGTCGAGCCGTCGTTCCAGCGATAGGTCTCGCTGCCGGTCTCTACTTTCAGCGCCTGCCATTCTTTCGTGCCTTTGGTGACTACGCCGTAGCGGTCCAGGAATTGCGCGCGGTTGACGCTGGCGGCGACGGCTTGCGTAATCTCGTCATTCGCGGGCCACACATCGCGCAGATAGACAGGGGCGCCGTCGCTGCCGGTGCCGAGCGGAACTTTGGTGATATCGTCACGCATATTGCCGAGCAGCGCGTAGGCCACCACCAGCGGCGGGCTCGCCAGATAATTCGCCCGCACGTTCGGGTGCACGCGGCCTTCGAAATTGCGGTTGCCGGAAAGCACGCTCACGGCGACGAGTTTCTCGCCCTCGATGGTATCGGCAATCGCTTCGTCCAGCGGCCCGGAATTGCCGATGCAAGTGGTGCAGCCATAACCCGTGGTCTGGAACCCCAGCGCATCGAGATCCGCCTGCAACCCGGCTTTCTGCAAATATTCAGTGACGACCTGCGACCCAGGCGCCAGCGACGTTTTTACCCACGGTTTAGGCAGCAGCCCCCGTGCGCGCGCCTTGCGGGCAACCAGGCCGGCCGCGACCAGCACATACGGATTGGATGTATTCGTGCAGCTGGTAATCGCCGCAATCACCACATCGCCATGGCCGATGTCGTAATTCTTCCCGGCAACCGCAAAACGTTTGCCGACCTCGGCCGGCGCCACATTCATGCTTCTGGTGATTTCGCCGACGAAGGCGGTGGCGGCATCGCTCAGCGCCACCCTGTCCTGCGGCCGCTTCGGCCCCGCCAGGCTCGGCACCACGGTCGAGAGGTCGAGTTCTAAAATGTCGGTAAACACCGGCTCCGGCGTGGTCCCGTCGAGGAACATGCCCTGGGCGCGCAGATAGGCTTCGACCAGCTCGATGCGCGCCTCGTCGCGGCCTGTCAGCCGCAGATAGTCCAAAGTCTTGGCATCCACCGGGAAGAAGCCGCAGGTGGCGCCATACTCGGGCGCCATGTTGGCAATGGTGGCGCGGTCGGCCACCGTCAGTTCAGCAAAGCTTGGCCCAAAAAATTCGACGAATTTGCCCACCACGCCCTTCTTGCGGAGCATTTGCGTCACCGTCAGCACCAGGTCTGTCGCCGTCGCGCCCTCGGGCATGCGGCCGACGAGCCGAAAACCGATCACGTCGGGGATGAGCATGGCGATCGGCTGGCCGAGCATCGCCGCCTCCGCCTCGATCCCGCCCACGCCCCAGCCGAGCACGCCGGCGCCATTCACCATGGTGGTGTGGCTGTCCGTGCCATAGAGCGTATCCGGGTAGGCGATCGTCTCCCCACCCACCTCGCCGGTCCAAACCACCTGGCTGATATATTCAAGATTGACCTGGTGGCAGATGCCCGCCCCCGGCGGGACGACGCGAAAATTCTCGAACGCCTCCTGGCCCCAGCGCAGGAACGCATACCGCTCCCCGTTGCGCTCGAACTCGATGCGCACGTTCTGCTCCAGCGCGTCCGCGGTGCCGGACACATCCACCATCACCGAATGGTCGATCACCAGATCCACCGGCACCAGCGGGTTGACGCGCTGGGGGTCGCCGTTGAGGTGCAGAATCCCATCCCGCATGGCGGCCAGATCGACCACCGCAGGCACGCCGGTAAAATCCTGCATGAGTATGCGGGCCGGCTTAAACGGCACTTCATCCGTGCTGCGCCCGGCCTTGAGCCAGTCCGCAATCTTCTGCGCGTCGGCCGTGGTGTAGCTCTGCCCGTCCTCGAACCGCAGCACATTCTCCAGAAGCACTTTCAGGCTCACCGGCAGCCGGCTGATGTCGCCGATGTGGGCGGCCGCCTCCGGCAAGGAGAAATAGGCGTATGACTTGCCCCGGACGGTGAGCGAGCGGCGGGTTTTCAGGCTGTCCTGTCCATGAGTTGTCATCGCGGTTTCCTGTTTGGTGAGAGCTTGGACCGAATGCTAGCGTGGATTGTGCTGCGGTGCGTTATACGCCGCCAATCCTTACCCACAACCCACAAGGAGAAGCGGCTTGCGCAATGAGGCCGGCTCGTCTAGCCGAAACGCCAACCCACCGCGTCCGCTGCCCCCGATGCGTGAAGCCTGAGGAAGCACGTGCCTGCCCAAGCCCATCCCTGTCGCGCCACTGATCATCCATGAGCCAGGCTGGCGATGAATAAATTCGGCATCGAGGACGAGGCCTGGTTCCAGGCGGCCAGGACCGCCCTGAGCCAGCGCGGCTTCACCCTGCGCGTTCAGCCGAAATCCATCGTCGTTGAACACCCCGCCCGTCTGCCGCGCATTTTCGGCAGCGCGCGCGACATGCTGGAGTTCGCCCAGAAGCAGGGCATCGAGGTCACTGCCGGCGCGTTCAGGGTTGCCGATCTCTACGGCGACGGCACCACCCCGCCACTGCATGGGCGGCGTTCGCCCTCGCCGTTCGAAACCCCGCCCGAGCTGCTCGGCGGCGGCGCCCAGCGCGATGCCGGCGGCGGGGGCGGCGGCGAGCAGGACCGCTGGCGGGCGCTGGAGGCCGAGGTGCTTCGCCTGCAGATCCGCGTCGAGGAAGCGGAGAAGAAATGCGCCTTGTGGCAAATGTCCGCCTCGGCGGCCGAGGACCGGGCGCAGGCCTTGCAGGCGGCGCTCGATAGCGGCGGCGGCGGCGCGCGCGGCCCGGACCCGCGGTTCGAGGCGCTGCGCCGCTTCCTGGCCCGCGCCCTGCACCCCGACCTCGCCGGCGGCGACCCGGTAGCCCGCGCCATCCGTGAGGAGATTTTCAAGCGCGTCTGGTCCAAGATCGAGGAATTGCAGTGACCGGGCCGCTCGCCGTGCAAGCGGTGAGCGCTTTTCGGGGCGAGCGCCTGGTTCTGGACCGCGTCAGCTTCTCGCTCGACGCCGGCGGCGCGCTGCTGTTGCTCGGCCCCAATGGCGCCGGCAAGTCCACGCTATTGCGTGTCATTGCCGGCCTGTGCCGCATGGAGGCCGGGCGTATCACCTACGCGGGCTCCGACGAGCTTGCCGGCCGCGTCGGCTACATCGGCCACCAGGACGCGATCAAACCGGGCCTGACGGCGGCCGAAAACCTGGCGTTTGCGAGCGCCTTGTCCGGCCGCCCGGTCGCACCCGCGCTCGCCTCCCTCGACCTGACCAGTCTTGCCGACCTGCCGGCCCGCATGCTGTCGGCCGGCCAAAAACGCCGCCTGGCGCTGGCGCGCCTGGTTGTCTCCGGCGCGCCGCTCTGGTTGCTGGATGAGCCGACCTTGGGCCTGGACACCGCCTCCGTCGCCCGCTTTGGCGCTGTGCTGGCCGAGCACCGGGCACGGGGCGGGCTGGTGATTGCGGCGACGCATCTGCCGCTGCCGCTGGAGGCGCCGGGCGAACTGGTGCTGGGGCGGGCAGCGGCGCTCAACTCATAATTGCGCCAGGTTGCAATCGTCCTGCCGCCGATCAACTATTGATCGGACAGCAAGCTATCGGTGCGGGGCGTGCCGGAGGGTGGACCATGAGTGAAGAGACAATCCTGGAAGCCATTGCGTCTCTGCGGCGCGAGCTTGTTGGTGACGTCGGGATACTGGGCGGCAAGGTTGGCGCGTTGGAAGGCCAGATCGGCGCCCTGAACAGCCAGGTTGGGGCCCTGAACACCAAGGTTGGCGACCTGAACACCAAGGTTGGCGCCCTGGACACCAAGGTTGGCGCTCTGGACAGCAAGGTTGTCGCCCTGGATAGCAAGGTTGTCGCCCTGGACACCAAGGTCGGCGCCCTGGAAAGCAAAGTTGTCGCCCTGGACAGCAAAGTTGTCGCCCTGGACAGCAAAGTTGGCGTTCTGGACAGCAAGGTCGGCGCCCTGGAGGGGCGCATGACCACCATGGAGGGCAAGATCACCACCTTGCGCGTCGATCTCATGGCGCGGCTGGACCGCCACGAAGACGCGCTGAGCGGCATACGTGACGACATTGCCGTCAGCATGGGGCGTTCGGACCGCGCCCAGGATGCGGCGGAAAATACCCGCGAAGAACTTCGCGCGCTTGGCGACCAGGTAAACGCCATGTACCGCAAGATGAAGCACGCCGAGGCTCGCATCGACAAACTGGAAGGCCACGCCTGATTGATGCCTACCGCTGGCGCGGTGTGGATGGCGGTTTCCATGTTGGCAGGCGGGCATGCCGCCGGTGCAGCGAACCCATGTGGCAACGGCCTTGGTCCATGTGCGCAAAGATAGGCCGACATGTCGAGCAAAGCTACGCTCGTGTGCCAACACGCCGAGGTCATCACGGTGAATCGTAGCACCCTATTCGCCCCGCGGCCTTACCCACACAATTTTGTCGTCCACCGCATAGGGCCGGCACTCCAGGCCGGCGTCGCGACATTTCTTCAGCGCCCGGCCGAGCGGATCATAGCCGCCTTGCGTGCTGGCGGCCTGCCCGCCCGGCGCCACCGCGAATGCCCGCGGCGGTTTCAGCGTCAGAAATTTTGCGTACAACTCCCGACTCGCTGCATTCACCCAAGGCACGGCACTGATGTCGTTCAGCACCGCGTAATGCGTTGCCGGCAACGATTTGGGCGGTGGTGGCGGCTGCCATACCACCTCATTATTCACCGCGTAGGGCCGGCATTCGATATGGTTTTTGGCGCACAGCGCCATTGCACGGCCGAGCGGATCCGCGCCGCCGAAGGTCGCGGCCGATTCGCCGCCGGTTCCCACCACGAAGGCGCGCGGCGGCGCGTGATGCAGGAAATTGCTGTAGGTTTCACGCACTTTGTCATTCACCCAAGGCACGGCAGCGACATCGTCGATGGCGGCCACATGAGGCGCCGCATGCGGCGGGGCGTCTTGCGGCTTTACGAAAACGACGTCGTCGTCGAGGGCGTAGGGCACGCAGACGACATGGCGCGTCGCGCAGAGCGCTTCGGCGTGGGTGAGCGGGTCGAAGCCGCCGCCCGAGGTGGCCGATATGCCGCCGGGGCTGATCACGAAGGCACGGGGCGCCTGGAGCGTCAGGAAATGCTCGTAATTCTGCCGGCCCTTCTCTTTTATCCAGGGCACGGCAGCGATGTTTGTCACATCCGCAAAGTGCGAGGGTTTCGGCCACGGATGCGGCAAATAGTCCGCAAATATTTCCCGCGCCGGCATGCCGATTCGTCTGAGGAACGCATCGATCCTCGATGTCCAGTCGGGGATGACCTCCTGGCGTACAAACATTTCCAGCGGATCGGTCATGAACCGGCTGATGTCCACGGTCTCGACTTTGGCGCCCTGGCTGACATACGCGTCGTGCCACTGCCTGGCTAATTCCGCGCTGACCTCGTCATCCAGGCCGTCGAACCAGAGGCCGGGGATTCGTGTGGTGGCGCCCAATTGACCCGCGGCCGCCACCAGGGCATGGAAGTCCTCGTCCGGGCACCCGTCGATATGGATAACGCCGGCGAAATTGATCAGGCCGCGCACATTGTCCGGCTGCAAGGCGCCGAGCCCCAGCGTGCTCCAGCCGCCAAAACTCTCGCCGGCGACAATGACGCGCCGTGTATCGACACGCCTGTCGCCGGCAAGGCCTGCGATGACGCCCTCGATATCGCGGCCATTTGCGAGGAAATCTCTGGCGAAGTCGCAGCCGTATTCCAGTTGCCGGCCGCCGGAGCCGGCGAAGCCGCGCATCATCGGCAGTGCCACGGCATAGCCGCGGGAGAGGAAGTAGTCGGCCACGACCGTATAGCGGTAGCGTGCCATGGCGGCCCCTTTCCCGTCGGAGCTGTGGTTCACCACCGCCAGCGGAAACGGGCCCGGCCCGTCGGGCGTGAAGAGCGTTACCACCAGGTCCACCGGCCGTTCGGGGTCGCCGGCCAGGTGCAGCACCTGTTCGTGCATGGGGGCTGGCGGAAAGTTCGGATCCGGCGGGTCTTCTGCGCCGCGGGCGAGGCCGGAGATGAGCGATAGGGCCATAACGAGGGGGGCTAGTCGCATGCCGAAGTCCATAGGCTATATCGCACCCGGATTAGCCGTTTGCGGCCATGGGCGGAAGCTCCGCCGTAGCCCGTCATGAAGCGAAGCGGAATGCGGGGCCGGCGGGCCGAGTGGGGGAGATTGTCAGCCCAGTCTGACCGAAGTCCCGCATTTCGCTTCGCTTCATGCGGGCTACGGGCCGTCGTTCCCTACGCGATAGCCGCGGCTTAGCTTGCGGCCTATGCTAACGGGCGCCTACGATCGCCCGGCATTTGGTGAAGACTTATAGCCCGCGCGATGGATAAGATATTGCAAATGCTGCGAAGCATTCTCGGGCCAAGCCCGCTGTTCAGCGTCTGCATGCTGGTCATGACTATCCTGGCCATTCTCGCCGCGTTCAAGATTACGCCGTCGATACCGCCCGATTTCGGCTACCTGGTGCTGGGCGTGCTGTTCGCATCGGCCAATCTCTACTGGGCCTGGAGCGTCGCCCGGCTGTGGCCGCGGGTGGCCGGCGGCGACGGCGGGACCTGGCACCTGCGGCCGCGCTCCAAACTCCGCATGGTCGATGGCGCAGCCACCGGCATTCCGGCACTCGAGGAATTGGCCCAACTCACCGGGCTGGAAACGGTCAAAGCCGAAATCCGCACGCTGATCTCCCGGCTGCAGGTCGAAGCGGCCAGGCGCGAGCGCGGTTTGCCGGTGGCGCCGATCTCGCTGCACATGGTGTTCACCGGACCGCCCGGCACCGGGAAGACCGAAGTCGCGCGGCTCTATGGCGCGATCCTGCGCGACCTCGGCGTGCTGGAAAAAGGCCATCTGGTCGAAACCGACCGCGCCGGCCTGGTCGCCGGCTATGTCGGGCAAACCGCGCTGAAAACTCAGGCAAGAATTGCCGATGCGATGGATGGGATACTCTTTATCGATGAGGCTTACGCACTCGCCGAGCGCGAAGGCGCCGGACAGGATTTTGGGCGGGAAGCGATCGACACGCTGCTCAAGGAAATGGAGGACAAGCGCGGCCGGCTGGTGGTTATCGTCGCCGGCTATCCGGACCCGATGCGAAAATTTCTCGCCAGCAACCCTGGCCTGCCCTCGCGCTTTACCAAAACGCTGCCATTCAGCAGCTACGCGGCGGCCGACCTGGTTGCCATCACCCATGCGCTGGCGCGGCGTGACGGTTTTGGCGTCTCGCATGACGCCGATCCGCTGCTGCTGAATTATTTCGAGCGCGCCCGCACCTCGTCGGAGTTCGCCAATGCGCGGACAGCACGCACTCTTGTCGAACGCGCGCGCGAGGCGCAGGCGGCGCGCATCGCCCCGTTGATGACACGCGGCGTTGATCTCAACGAGCTCACCCTGGCCGACATCCAGGCCGCTATCAGCACAAAAACCAACGTGGCCGGCGGCGGCGTCAGCGCGCTCGATCAACTCGGGCATATTATCGGGTTGGAGGGGGTGAAGGCCGAAATCCGCACGCTGATTTCGCGGTTGCAGGTCGAAGCCGCGCGGCGCGAACGCGGTTTGCCGGTGGCGCCGATTTCCTTGCACATGGTGTTCACCGGACCGCCAGGCACGGGCAAGACCGAAGTCGCCCGGCTTTATGGCGCAATCCTGCGCGACCTTGGCGTGCTGGAAAAAGGCCATCTGGTTGAGACCGACCGCGCCGGGCTGGTCGCCGGCTATGTCGGGCAGACGGCGCTGAAGACACGCGAAAAGATTGCCGATGCGGTGGACGGTGTACTTTTCATCGACGAGGCCTACACCCTTGCCGATCAAGCCGAAGCCAAATGGGATTTCGGCCGCGAAGCCATTGAAACGCTGCTGAAGGAAATGGAGGACAAGCGCGACCGGCTGGTGGTGATTGTCGCCGGCTATCCGGACCCGATGCGCAGGTTTCTCGCCAGCAACCCGGGCCTGCCTTCGCGCTTTACCAAGACAATCCCATTCAACAGCTACGAGGTCGGAGATCTGATCGCCATCATCCGCGCGATGGCATCGCGTGACGGTTTAAACATCGCGCCGGACGCTGATCCGGTTCTGCAAGCGTTTTTCGAGCGGGCTCGCACTGCACCGGATTTCGGCAACGCCCGCACAGCGCGAACCCTTCTCGAACGCGCCCGCGAAGCACAGGCCGCGCGGATCGCGCCGCTGATCGGGAACGCCGACTTTGATCTGGATGAGCTGACACTGGCCGATATCGAGGCTGCGGCGACCGGCAGCGATGCGACCCGAATCGGGAAAAAGCAATCCAGTAACGGAACCGGTTTTTTCGTCGGCGCGGACGGCTACATTGTTACCAACGATCATGTTGTCGAAGGATGCGACGATCCAAAAATCGTCTTCGGATTGGCGGAGCCGTCCGTCGCGCAAGTTCTGGCACGAGACGCTCACAATGATCTGGCCTTGCTCAAGGTGGACTTCGCACCCGATCACGTCGCGGCCTTGCGCGCCGGCGTAAAAGTGGGTGAGGAAATCGCCGCGTTCGGCTATCCTCTGCTGGGCATGTTATCCACCGGTGGAAATTTCACGACGGGCAACGTCTCGGCGCTGGCTGGAACGCGCAATGACAGCAGACACGTCCAGATCACGGCGCCGATCCAACCCGGCAACAGCGGCGGCCCGGTTGTCGATCGGGCCGGCAACGTCATTGGCGTGGTCGTTTCACGATTGCGGGACACGACACAGCAGAACGTTAATTTTGCCATCAACATAAACGTACTGACAGCATTTCTGAATACGCACGGCGTAGCCTATGTGACGGAGACCAGCGACCGTCCGCTTTCCAACGTCGAGCTTGCCGAGAAAGTGCTATCGATCTCCGTTTTGATTTTGGTCGAGAAATGAGGAAGCCTCGGCCGGCGTCTAACCCGAACGCGCGATCGTAAGCGGTTGCCAAAACCGTAGGATGGGTCTCGACCCATCATCGCGCGCTTGAACGGCGTCGGCCGAGCCGTGGTGATGGGTCGAGACCCATCCTACGGCGTCACGCCCGATCGTCAGTGCTGAACCGGCCGCATCACCTCATCGGCCGTCGCCGGCTGCAACGCCCGCTCCCCCGGATGGCGCACCATCAGCGTCAACTCGCCGGATCCGACCATATGGTCGCCGCGCCGGCATCCCACCGCCGTCTGCAGCAGAAACAATCCGGGCTCCAGGCGGAACTCGGTGGGCGGAAAATTCAATACGGCGCCGCCCGCCGCACTGAGAACGACGTTCCACAATATCCGGTGATGGCGCGACACCAGCCGCACCAGGCAGTCCGCGGATTGCGTCCCTGTCCGGGTAAGGCGCGCCGAGAACGCATAGAGGCCTGCGGTCTGGACCACGAAGAACGTTCTTGCGCCGCCGACGAACAGGCCGGCCGGCGGCCCGGCGTCCAGGATGCGGGCGAGCGGAATGCTCGGCTGGTCGAGGGTGAAATGGCCCAGCACGGTGCCGCTCACGTGGATATCCATGGTCGCGTCCACCGAAATGGCATCGATCTCGCCTGCCCAGCCGGTCTCAATGCCCGAAAACTTGCCTGCCGCGTCGAGCCGCGGCAGCGACGCGGTGGGCGCCTCCGTAAACGGCTGGCCTTCCTCGGCGACCGGTCTGGTCCAATGCGCCCAGGGTGCGTCGCGGCCGGAGGGGGTTGGCGCATGCGTTGCAAGCTGCGGCACGGCGGCCAGGGCAAGCGCGGCCACGGCGCAGCCGAGCAAGGGCGGGGGGCCGAGCAGAAGCGCCCAGCGATAGGCCTGTTCGCGGTGCCACAGCGTACGGTGGATGAAGGCGAGCTTGCCTGCAAGATTTTTCATGAGCGACCGGGGAAGCCTACCTGGCGGCGCCTGGGCAGACGCCGGCCGGTGTCCAGCTCACTTCTCGGGCCTGCACACCGGCTTGCGCAGGCACATGCCAGGGCGGTGTGAGCGCCACCACCGCCTCCGTCTCTGCGCCGAGGACGGAAATCACCCCATGGCCGGCGGCATAGGGCGCGGGATAAGGCAGAGCCACACGAACCGGCGTATCCAGAAGCTCGAAAGCCGGCGAGATGTAGCTGCCGGATTGCAACCTGATCCGGCCAGGCGCCCCACCCGGCGCACGCCGGACGGTCACCCAGGCAAGCCGCCGCTTGCAGGCGTCGCGTGCGCGGAACTGCGCCAACTGCTCCGGAGTCGCCGATACAGTGCCAAGCGCGACCGGCACCTCCTCCGGCGCCACCTCGGCCACGCGGCTGCCGTCCGCCATGCCCTCGGGGCGGGGCGCACTCCCCTGTCTCGCCCAGAATCCAACCAGGAACGCCGCAAGCGCCGCGATCACAGCGGCGCGCAACAAACCTGGCAGCCTCTCCGGCTTGCTGCGCGGCGCGGCTCGCGTTTGACTTTCGCTCGGCATGTCGATCCTGGCTATCTCGGACAATACGCAATGGCACCGTACGGCTTGCCTCAGTGCGCTGCCATCCTGGCGAGAGCCACGGCCGCGCCGAGAATGACCACCGTCTGCAATCCGATCGTTCCGACAATCCATTTAAGAGTCTCGGCTTTGCTTTCGGCGATGCTCTTCTCAAGGCTGTTCCTCAGCGAGTCGATGTCCGCCTTGGTTGTAATTCTGTGTGCGTCGAGGGCAGCGCTTGTTGTAAGGCCGAGCGCGTCGATGTCCGCTTTGGTTGTAACTCTGTGTGCGTCGAGGGTAGCGCTTGTTGTGAGGCCGAGCGCGTCGATGTCCCGTTTGGTTGCAAGCCTGAGTGCCTCCAGGTCTGCTTTGGTTGAAAGCCTGTGCGCTTCCAACTCCACTTTGGTTGTCAGGCTGAGCGCGTCGAGGTCTGCCTTGATTGAAAGCCTGTGGGCCTCCAAGTCCGCCTTGATTGTCAGGCTGTGAGCGTCCAAGTCCGCCTTGTTTGCGAGCCTGAGCGCCTCCAGGTCGAGCTTCGTCGCCAGCCGGTCATCGATCAGCTTCGCCTGCTCCTCGGCCAAGGCCTCGGCCTGCGCGCGGCTGAAGCCGACCGACTCCATGCGGCGGGCGTAGGCCAGGGTGTCGAATGCCAGGGCGGTCATACCAACCAAAGTAACTGCAGCCGGATGGTTCGGCAACGCTCGGCGCCAGCCATGCTCTTGACCCGCGCGGCGGCGTTCGCCATAGACCGCGCCCCCTTGAAGCAGACCCAGACATGCGCCGTAAACGAGGCCGCCCGCTCGACGGGTGGCTGATCATTGATAAGCCGCCGCACATGACCAGCACCGATGTGGTCAACCGGCTCCGGCGCGGTCTGGATGCGCAGAAGGCCGGGCACGGCGGCACGCTGGACCCGCTCGCCACCGGCATTTTGCCGATCGCTTTTGGCGCCGCGACCAAGACTGTGCCCTATGTGATGGACGGGACAAAACTCTACCGCTTCACGCTCCGCCTGGGCGAAGCGCGCGACACCGATGATGCGGACGGCGAGATCACGCAAACCAGCGATGTCCGCCCTACCGACGACCAGCTCAGGGCCGCGTTGCCTGCGCTCACCGGCGACATCATGCAAATCCCCCCGGTGTTCTCCGCCATCAAGATCGCTGGCGAGCGGGCCTATGACATGGCGCGCGAGGGTCGGCCGCCGGTGCTCGAACCACGCCCCGCCCGCGTTGACCGTTTCGACCTCATCGAGCGGCCGGATGCCGACACGGCGGTGTTCGAAGTGCAATCCGGCAAGGGCGTGTATATGCGCAGCCTGGCCCGCGACCTCGCCGCCGCCTGCGGCACCGTCGGCCATATCGCGGCCCTGCGGCGCCTGCGTGTAGGGCCGTTTACAGTCGAAAAGATGATTTCGCTGGACAAGGCCCTCGCGGGGGAGGATACCGCGCGATCCCTACCGGACCTTCTCCCCGTCACGACCGCGCTGGCCGACATCCCGGCACTGGCCCTGACGCCGGAGGAGACCGTGCTGCTCACCCAGGGCCAGGCGATCAGCCTGGTCACCCTGATGGGCCGCATTCCAGAGCCCGCCAACCCCGACCGCGGGTTGGTGCGCGCAATGGCGGGGGGGCGCGTGATCGGGCTCTGCCGCCTCGAAGATGGCTGGCTGCGTCCGGAGCGCATCCTTTAACCTATCACCACAGGAGTATGATCGATGTCGATCACAGCGGAGCGCCGCACGGCGCTCATTGGCGAATATCAGGCCGCCGCGGCCGACACCGGCAGCCCCGAAGTGCAGGTCGCCCTGCTCTCGGAACGCATCACCAATCTCACTGAGCACCTCAAGACCCACGCGAAGGATTTCCATTCGCGCCGCGGCCTGCTCATGCTCGTCGGCCGCCGCCGCCGCCTGCTCGACTACCTGAAGAAGAAGGATTCTGCACGGTATGAGAGCCTCATTGGGCGCCTAAAACTGCGTCGATAGGTATCAGGGTTCAGTAGTCAGGGGTCAAGAAATCCTCCGACTCCTGAAACCTGATCCCTGAAACCTGGGGCTGCGCCATCGGGCGCTTCCGGCCACATGGTGTTCAGGCTGCGCCTTGAAGCAGCCCTCTCCATGCAGTCCGAGGCGCTTGCCGCAGCCGTCCCCACATTGAAGGATGGTTAACATGTTCAACTACTTCCGCAAGGAACTCGACTGGGGCGGCCGCAAGCTCGTCCTGGAGACCGGCAAAATGGCCCGCCAGGCCGATGGCGCGGTGCTCGTCAGCTACGGCGACACAATTATTCTGTGCACCGCGGTCGGCGCCAAATCGGCCAAACCCGGCCAGGATTTCTTCCCGCTCACCGTCAACTACCAGGAGAAAGCCTTCGCGGCCGGCAAAATCCCCGGCGGCTTCTTCAAGCGCGAAGGCCGGCCGGGCGAGAACGAGACGCTCGTCAGCCGCCTGATCGACCGGCCGATCCGCCCGCTCTTCCCCGACAATTTCCGCAATGAAGTCCAGGTCATCGCCACCGTGCTCAGCCATGACATGGAGAATGACCCGGACATCCCCGCGCTGATCGGCTGCTCCGCGGCGCTGACCCTGTCGGGCATCCCGTTCTTCGGCCCCGTCGCCGCCGCCCGCGTCGGCTACGAGGCCGGCGCCTATATCCTCAACCCGACCATCGACCAGATGAAGGACGCGACCCTGGACCTGGTCGTCGCCGGCACCGCCGAAGGCGTGCTCATGGTCGAGAGCGAGGCCAAGGAACTGCCCGAGGATGTGATGCTCGGCGCCGTCACTTTTGGCCATAGCGCGTTCCAGCCGGTGATCCAGGCGATCATCGAACTCGCCGAACACGCCGCGCGCGAGCCCTGGCAGCTGCCGGAGCCGAGCGAGGCGGAAGCCGCGCTAAAGGCGCGGATCAACGAACTCGGCCGCGCCACCATTGCGGAAGCCTACAAGGAGCAGGTCAAGCAGGCCCGCTACGAAAAAGTCGGCGCGGCGAAGAAAGCGGTGCTCGCCATCCTCGAAGCCGAAGGGCTGGATGTCGGCGCCGCCAAGCACATACTGCACGATCTCGAAGCCGACGTCGTCCGCAACGCCATTCTGGATACGGGTTTGCGCATCGACGGCCGAGACACCAAGACCGTGCGCCAGATCGTCGCCGAAGTCGGCGTTCTGCCGCGCGCCCATGGCAGCGCGCTGTTCACCCGCGGCGAGACCCAGGCGCTGTGCGTCGTGACACTCGGCACCGCGTCCGATGAGCAGGTGATCGACAGTTTGGATGGCGAATACCGCGAAAATTTCATGCTGCACTATAATTTCCC
>Ga0116231_10008150_pt1 | contig 18552 bp, 13 predicted proteins | sample S1TSphgellanicum_2_FD_89695 | JGI IMG/M metagenome (GOLD analysis project Ga0116231, IMG submission 89695) | Host-associated microbial communities from peat moss isolated from Minnesota, USA - S1T2_Fd - Sphagnum magellanicum MG | ecosystem: Host-associated > Plants > Peat moss > Unclassified...
AATTTTTTTTTTAAAAAAAAAAAAAAAACCCCCTTCACCCCAAGAACAAAAAAAAAAAAAAAAAAAAAAAAAAAAAAACCAACAAAAAAAAAAAAAAAAAAAAAAAAAAAAAAACCAAACAAACAAAATTGAATTTTTTTTTTTCTAAAACGGCAACAGGAAATGGCGAGATGGGTAAGATAAAGCGGAGGAGAAGCGCGCGAGTGAGAATTTTTTTGGCGACAAAAAATACAAACAAAACAAGTTCGAAAGTGCGGAGGGAGGGAAGAAGAAACGGAAATGTGCGAAGAAACGACAAACTTTTGGACTGGACCCTTTTCCCTCCCATTCGTCTGGACTGGGTCCTATTCACACCTTCCTATAGGGTACCTAGTACCCACCTATTTTGTAGCTAACCAATGGTCTAAAACAGTTACTATAAGTAGGCTTCTAAAAATTAGACTTTTCTATTTAGTCCCTATTTTTAAAAAACAGAATAAATCAGTAAAAATCTATTAATTTGAGCAATAAAATGTGACATTTAATCAAAAGGTTACCCATAATACCCATATCACAAATTCAATATTTCACTGTCAAATAATCATTTTATTTTTTAAGATTCCATTTTTAAAAAGTGAATATTTCAGAATTTTCTGAAGCTTTCTCTATTTTCCTTAACAAATTTTGTTCTTTGGATTTTATTTTATTTCAGAAAATTTCCAACATATTTGAAAGTAATATAATTAGTGTCAAACTTGCCATGGTATTGTGGTATTTACTCAAATGCTCGCCTTTTTTTAATGCAAATAAAATTTTGACTAAATCCATAAATAAAAAAACAATAATTTTTAGCAATTACTCTATCTGATTTTTGAATCACATCCCTTTAGCATTTCCTACACTAGTTTCAATGTGCTGTTTCCCAAGAATTCCCGACACATTTTCAAGCAAATCGACAATCAGCACATCAAACAATTCCCCCATCCATGATGCTTAACTTTGGTTCTTCCTCATGATCAGATACATTCCCAGAGAGATTTCCAAAAGCATAGCACTTCTGTACACTGTTCTCTACAAATCTCAAATGTTCATGGTCAAAGGTTGCACAAAACCTGTTTTTACCAGTCCACAAAACTAGTATCATTAACCGTTTAAAGTGGTATCACAATGGCTTTCTTACGTTCAATGCTAATAATGGATTGAAACTTGAATATGCTTCTGATCTAAAAGAATAGAAAGCAAACATGTGCATCATTCACAGTTTCCAACATTGTAAATGAGCAATGTAGGTGCCCATTCTTCCCCAAAGGACTCCATATCACCACCCCATGGCTTCACAAATTGGGTAACTGTCTCCCACTATAGCTAATTGGCTACCATGGGAAATAATTGGCATGGCCTGGACACACAACCACTTGCAAGGTAGCCACTCAGACTCCTGAACACAGCACATTATTACAACTTCATTCTGACAGGACCCATCCGCATCACCTTGCTGTGTTCACAAAAATACATGCACTCTTGAAACCTCACTTGCTTGCTTTCCTTCTTCAGTAACGGTTCCAGTATGTGCGGCGCCGAAACCAGTTGTAGTCAGGAAGATTCTGTGTAGGTCCCATGGCTACAATTGCAACCTCCTGATCAGCTATGAAACGAGTCCCAACTCGCTTTACTGTGTTCACATCAACAGCATCAATACGTGCAAACAGCTCAGCCAGTGGCACTCGCCGCCCATATGTCAATATCTGACGTCCAATGTCTTCTGCAATGGCACTCGTACCATCCATGTGAAGTAGCAAGGAGGATTTCAATTGATTACGGGCACGGGCCACATCATCTGGAGCAGCCTGGTATATCAATCTTGTCAACTCATGCATGATGCAGTATGATAAGTCATCCAAAGTATCCGGTTTTGCAACCGCATACACCCCAAAAAGCCCCGCATCAGTGTAATTTGTGTTAAAAGCCATTACACTCTCTGCCAGATTGTTTGCTCCAATCTTCTGAGCCATCTCTGACCCTGAATGTTTACCAGATACAGCATTCTTGTTCCATGCACCTAACATTGTCTGCATGACCATCAAAGCTATAGAATCTGGGTCGGTCCATGCTGCACCCTTGAGAGCTACTGCAAAGTGGGTCAAGGTCTGATCATCATCCCGAATGCGAACCTCTGAGCCTGTAAAAATAGCTGGCTCCTGCTCTACAAGCTGAGCTGCAGTTGTTTGGTTTGTTGGAAGTGACTGAAAAGACTTCTCTGAAAGTGATACCAAATCCTCATGTCGTATTGCACCAGCTGCAGCAATGACCTGCAGACAAATGCAGACAAACAAACTCCTTGTAACCCTAAAAAGTCCCACAAACTGCACAGATTTCCTGTTCAAACTGGAGTCCAGAGTTTTACAGGGACTATAACAATGAGTGCAACTACAACAAATGAGTTTTGGCTACTAGATTGTAAATCTGTAGCAAAGCCCAGATTTAGGGTTTATCCAGAGTCATGGACTTACCATTCGCGGAGCTGTGTAGTGAGTGCGGATGTAATCTTGCAAGTTGGCCTTGGTGATGGAACGAATGTTTGCGGCAGGTCCCAGTATAGTGCGTCCCAGTGAACTATGCTGGAACGCCGTCGCATGCAGATGATCGAACATCACCTCGTCAACTTGTCCCTCCACCTCTTCCATCTCCCGCAGAATCACTTGTCGCTCCCGCGTCACCCGATCGTCATCGAAACGCGAATTCTGTAGAATATCGGCCAGAATGTCAACAGCCACCGGCACATCCTTCTTCAACACCTTAGCGTAGTATGTGGTTTGCTCACGGGAGGTATACGCGTTCAGATGCCCCCCCATATTCTCCACCTCCTCCTCCAGCTGCCGCATGCTCCGTCTCTTGGTCCCCTTGAAGATCATGTGCTCAAGAAAGTGCGCCGTTCCATTGGTACTCGCGCTCTCAAAACGGCTACCGGCATCTATCCAAACCCCAACTGTGGCCGTCGCCGCAGAGAGGTCCGACTCGCTAGCGACACGCAACCCATTGGGCAGGGTCGTCACCTTGGTCTCGGGCCTTCCTAACACGGCGGTGTGATCCACCGTACTAGGCACTGGCGACGCATACCGCTGGAACCGCTCATCGGCAACAGCCAGAGCATGGCTTTGCCGTGCCCCTGCTTCCCCAGCTTGCCATAGCCGCCGCGTCTTCCGCAGCGTACTGCCCCAAACCCTGATCGCCATCGCCAGAGACGCTTCTCTGCAACACCACCGGCAACCGCGAAAGAGCGACCCCGGTGGTGGAAGTTCTGTACAGACCGACGCCCGTTTAGAGAACGAAACCATATTAATAACCCCATTGCGGTAACCACGAGGATGAACTCATCGCATGGATGAGAGTATGCGATGTCTGGTATCTCCTTAACAAAAGATGAGGCCATGCTTCTGGATGATATATTCCCTAAATGGATTAATAATGTCGACCCCATCCGCTTTTCTCATCCTCTGCGCTATAGAGTTAGGGCTGAATTAGGGTTTGGAGCTCTGTCTGCTGCGACGTCCCCTGTCGTCGCTCAGGAAATGCTCGAAGAGACCGGTTGCTGCTTTGCGTCTTTGGATTGCTGTTCGGTTGTGGATGGTTTCGAGCTTCTGTTTGGTTCATTCTTTTTGTCTCGAAGATATGGAGAGATGGCGATCTTTGTTGAAATCGTTGCTGTCTTTTTGGAGTTTGTACCTCATGGCCTTATTCTCTTCCTACTGGCAGATTCGGTAGTTGTTTCTTGTTAGCTGGACTGCGGCGGTATGTCAGCGAAGGCTTTTCCCGCACCCCGTTTGGAATAGTTTGTTGAGGTGCTTAAGTCTGCGGGTAAGTCTATATTCACACATGCCTGCTGCTGTTTGGTTTATGGTCTGCAATTTACTTTGATTCGGAGGAACTGAAGCACAAGAAATGGTTAGTCTGGCTACAAATCATATGTCGCAAGTCGACAGGAAGTAGCGCACAGAGGTCTCCAAGGTTTACTTTTCTCCGTCGAGCAGTATTGTGAGGACTTTTCAAATTATATGAAGAAAGATCAAGAAGTGAAGCTGGTGTGCTGTTGTAGCAATTGTGTTGTCTGCTTGCCGAGTAGTAGATCACGATCTTTTGTCTCCCGATGATTACACAAATATAATTTCAGCCTTGTCTGACATACATATCGCGAAGAAGATGTTATGATCAACGAATGAGGGAGCCATGGTCGTGGTGGATGCCTTAGGTTTCTTGCACCTGAAACAGATTTGGAAGAAGGCTTGATCTCTTTCTCAGATTTGGCTTCTTTGCTCGACCATCTGATGATTCTTGGCAAACCCTAAAAGTAGTGGTCTGATTATCCCATACTAACCCTAATCTGGCACTGAGGATCTTCATTTCATTTCCGTAGTTTGAGAGAGCATTCCAGTGAACGGGAAAGCAAACATGTCTATAAATCTCTCTTGTGCCATGGGTCTACAGTTGGATAGATTCGAGAGAGAGCGGTGATTTTACTGGCATATTTTGGTTTTGAAGATTCTGATGGCAATTCTGGTCGAGTTGCGGGAGGCTATGCTGATAAAACAACTCTCCTACATGGTATCAAGCTTCTGGTTTAGTGCATATAGCTAGCCAAGCAAGAGATCGCTGTGGCCCTGGAAAGAGGGAGCCAGCTGCAAAGCTGGTACAATAATAAAGAGTTTCCTGGCTGTTCACATTCTATCTTCCTTCTCATCGCACATGCACACATATCAGTGGTGGCTGGGGGGCTGCTCTTCTCAAATTGAGTTCATTGTGATGGATCCCGAAGCTTTTGTAGCCCACCTGCCTCTCTGCCGTGCTTTGCCCAAGCTTGAGCTTCATGCACACCTCAATGGCTCCATTCGGTCATCAACTCTCCTGTCTGCTCCTTGTTCTTACCCACCCTCCTCACCCACCCCCTGGCATTTCTTTTCTCCACTCCTGCACTTCCTTTTCTTGCTGCAGATAATGTAACACAACTATTTCAATCTTTTCTTTGCATATTATGGAGGTTGTTGTTTGCTGAGTTTAGTACGTGATGAATGGTTGTTTCCATTTTGTAGTGAGAACTACATAGCCACTCTAATCCTCTGTCAATCTTACTCATGAAGATGGACCAGCTTTCTTGCCCTAGATACTAAAATCTGTTAGGTGTCTGTTTGGTATGTGCACTTTGTATCAACATCTGTCAGGCAGTGGAATCTGCTCATCAGAGTACATGTTTCACGTGTGCATACCCAAGAGCTTGTACCATTCTCTGACAACAAATTATCAATTGAGACAAAAGGATCATAGAATGTAGACATGTTTTGATGCAGTAGATCAACTTGTAGTGTGCCTTTGCTCGTTGTCTGTTTACTTTCATGGATCAGCCCAAAATTGATATGAAACATGGGTTGCATTCTTGCACAGGGAGCTTGCAGCTGAGCATAGCCAGAGTGGAGCTGTTTCATACCCTGAATTGGTATCTATAATTGAGAAAGGTTTTTTGCCTCTACCCTTCATGGTCTACTTACTTACCTTGAATGCATTTCCATCTCATGAGTGCATTGCATCTGCAAATATATATCTCATGATTGCATTCCATCTAGTTCTAGGGTATTAAGTCTATAGAGCTATTTGTCCTCCTCTCAGTTGTGGTAGTGGTTTCCAACAGAGAAGCGATCCCTTCCAGAGACTTTCAAGCTGTTTGGCCTGATTCGCTTAGTCACAACTAATCATCAAGTAGTCACCCGCATCACAAGGGAGGTGAGATTATTGGACACTATTAAGGCTGTATACAATGCTGGAAATTATTGTGTTATACAAACTCTGAAAGCCCGGCGTGTAGGTTATTGAAGATTTTGCGGCTGAGAATATCATCTATGTGGAGTTGCGGACAACACCAAAGGTAATCAAGTGTTTTGATTGCTAGTGCAAGTGTATTGATTGTTCCAGGCTGCAATAGGACCCCTTTAAAATATCAGGACCAGTTCATAGACATCATGAGCAAGGTGGAAAATCTACTCAGCAGTTATGTCACTGAGGAGGCAACAGCTTCTTGACAGAAGTCTGTTCCAAGCTGAAGCCAAGCTAAGTAGAGTGAAAAGGAAGAATCTCATACAGGGTAATATGTGCATCTGAATTTCAGCATATCATGGTTCTTCCTAGCATGAACTTATCATCTTGAAGTGCATCACACAATGAACTCATGTGATCCCTTGGCCATGTCTGATCTTCTACATCGGAGTGTGTGTACTCCTCATATGATCAGTGATGATAGAGTGGGTGGATGTACTATATGGCAGAATAATCCAGCTGTGGGAATGACCAAGCGGTCATACATGGAAGCAGTTATAGCAGGCTTCAACACAGACAGCATTGCCTTCAACAGAATTTATGTTCGGTTGATTCTTAGCATTGATCGGCGGGAGACCACAGAGGCAGCCATTGAAACAGTGAGTACTATGGTCTCTGTGTGCAATCTACAGCTATTAAATATGGTTCACGAAACAACTTTAAATGCTCAAAGCAAACTGCGTTCTTCAAGATCAACCCTATTGAGTTATGTGGGTAGGCTATCTTGTAATCTTGTTCCTTGGATATGATGTTCCACATGGTAGGTGCGTCTGGCATTTGATATGCGGCAAGAAGGATGTGAGATTGTTGGCATTGATTTGTCAGGGGACCCTGCTATTGGTGAATGGTATGAACATTGTGAATGTCTGAATGCTTGCTGTGCTACTCAGCCACACAGATTTTGCATGCATCTGATAGGCACCTTCTTGGACATAGGAGCATCAATACCTTACAAGTTGTTATGTCTGGTTTGCTGCACTTGTCCTCACTGCTTTGTGCATATGGGATGAAGTACAGTGTCATCTTAAATGAGCTGGTAGTACTGAATTGTTTGTGTAAAGGTGTGCCATCTCCTGAGGGATTTTGGCTAGTAGAACAAGTTTGCTGTCTATTCTTACACTTTGTGCTTGTGAATTTTGTAGGAAAACTTTTCTACCTGCTCTGACTTTGGCTCGAGAGATGGGCCTTCCACTGGCTCTACATTGTGGAGAAGTGTGTCATCTATCTCCTCAAGTCTTGTTTTGAGATGTCTCCTGCCATATACATGGACATTTGAAGGGACTTCGTGATTGACATGAAGTGGTGGCATGGGGAATCCAGGTGCACAATCCAGAAGAAGTTAAATCCATATTAGACTTCCATCCAGAGCGCCTTGGCCATGTTTGCTGTTTAGATGACCTTGAGTGGCAAGCTTTGCTGGCTTCCAAAATACCAGTATGTTACACTATCCTCAGGTTGTCATTGGTCCTTCCTTGCTTGTCTCAGGGGGTATGGGGTTGTCTACTCAATCCAGGCAAGATTCAGCAGTGATTTATTTCTGATATGATCATGCATACATGGGTATTATTACTAGAGAGTAGTGTACCAGTTGCAATTGGTATTGAAGGGGACAGGATATCATTGGAACTGTATGGTGCAGGTGGAAGTCTGCCTGACCTCAAATGTGGCCACTTTGACAGTTCCATGTGTTGCTGACCATCATTTTGGTTGCTTCCTTGTTCTATCCCTGGTTGCTCTCCCTTGTATTTTGTATCTTTTCCTTACAACTTTCTCCATATGAAATTGCCGGTAACAAATTTGAAGGAATTGTATTTCATGCAATCCTTATCATGCAGAGCTGTAAGTTTTATTTCCTGACTTGGTTGACAGCTTAAGTCATGATGAACCAAAATAATGGGTTACTTTGCTGCTGTTGGACAGTTGAGCTCTACAAAGCAAAGCATCCCATTGTCATCTGCACTGATGATCCAGGGATTTTTTGCACCACTCTTTCTCGAGAGTATGCATTGGCTGCTTCTTGTCTTGGTAAGGCTCTTATGTCCATCTGTGACAGCAGCAAGGCAATTTCCTTGCAGTGAGAAACATTTCAATGTGTGGATACCTGGCTATGTTCATTGATCATCCTCTTGTGTACTTCAAAATTTGGAGGCACTCTAGAACTTTTTTTTTGAACCGCTAGTTAACCAATCTTTACGTTTTTTTATACATTTCCATTGGTACCGCTACCTACTACTAAAGTTCTGTGTTTCTTAATATATGTGTCAGACTTGGTGAGTGAGGAAGTGGTCGAGCTTGCCAAGGAAGCAATCAATCTTTCATTTGCTGAGCCACAACTGAAGCAGACTCTCCACCAACTCTTTGATTTTTCCCACCTCAAGCAAGCACCCTTAAGCAAGCAATTGCCAATTGGAGCTCCTCAAAATTAGGCAAAGCCACTGTACTTCGAAACAGTCAAATATAGCTTTGAAACTTCACCATCCCTATTAGGACGTGGGAACTGATATTGGAGAGGACGGTCATATTGCTCATTCAGAAAGGACAGTGACATTTGTGTTTGTTTGTTGGATTGCTCCAGATCATTCCACTGACAGGAAAAGATGATTGCTGAGAGTTGTCTGCAGTTGGGTGTATTCAATCACAATTGTCATTATGGGAGGTGGCAATGATTACCCCACTTCTGGTACCTGCTCATTTCATGGTTTGAATTGACAATTTCCACTCATGTACCTGCAGGGTTACTTTAGTTTTGGTTGAATTGTTGGATTTGCCCACAGCATGTGTTTCAATTTTGGCTCTCAAGTTTGGAAATAAGTGGGGTAATCTCTTATGTCATCAGTACACACAGAAACCTCCCTCTTTTCAATGTTATGGTATGCAGTGTGCACTATCTTTGGTGAACAGATGGATCGAGTGTGGTTTGCTGGCTCTCTCTGTAAGGGAGAGACTGCAGGAGGATGTTGTTTTCATTTGGTCCCATGCTTTGAGGAATTCTCACTGGGTGTTTCCGTGAACTGTGAATTGGGGTTTTATTAACTTTATGGAACATATCCTATTTAAGCAATTGCTGGAATGCTATGGTTTTTCTCAAGAAAGCAGTAAATCCTCACCAACATGGACAAAAGACATGCTGAAACTATACAGAGAGAAAATGGCAACAACATTTGAAACTCATTCCATTCAAACCTCGAAAGCAGTGGAAGAAAGGAAGAATCCATATGAAGGGAAATCATGAAACTGGAGGCAGCGCAATTAGTCCAACATCCACCACAGTTATATTCAACATCCAACATGATATATAATACCAATGCAGAAACACGATCACAAAGTTCATCTTGTCCTATTGAGGAGTAAGAAGGATACAACTACGAGTGACAGATCACCTTTTTGCCTTCCCCTTGTTTTCTTTCTTTCTTTCTTTCCTTGCAACTGCCACAAGTTCACCTCCTTCCCAAGTAATTTTACAGAATCCTCATCTTTTTTGGGACCTCCAAGCATTGCATTGTATTCGTATTGCAATTGGTGCTCTTTTGCATTCCGCAGGTTTTGTTCTTTTATTCTTTTTTCCTCTTTCAATAATACCTATTTGAATAACCAACCACAAATTGTTCTCTTATTCTCAGATTTGGAAAGCAATGGGAGAAATTTCCTGGTGTATTTCGAGGGCACCTTATATCCATGAATGGATCCTCTTAGAAACTTTGAGGGAACTTAACACCCACCATTTAGGAGCAAGAGGAATCTTATGTGTAGGGTTACGCGGGCCTTGCTCCTCATGCTTTACACAACATAAAGCACCCGGGCTGAAATTTCGTACTCTTACCTCTTAGGCTTACCACTTGGTGATCTTCAAAATGTCTAGCCTTACAATAGGTTCACCTTGTACTTTTATCCTAACAAAACCCTAAAATACCCTAAACCTTAAACCCTAAACCTAGTCCCATGGGTGTTAGTGGCAGGGCAACATCACTCCCCGCTCTCTCCATTGCCATCAAAAATTGAGCACAAAGAACTCCTGTTTCCCTCTTTTACAAGGCATGGTTTTTTGCTGCTGCCCTACTCAGGGCTATCCCAAAAGGGGTTGGGAGTTAGTGCTGAGGAAGAAGGCCCATGGATTGGTGCCATTCCCAAAATGTGTGGGACCAGATTCATCATCTACCACATCTTTTATACACGTAATGATCAAGTTAAAATTTTCTAGTGTGTGTGGAGGGCACCTTACCGTCAATAAAAGTTTCTGCCTCAGCAATATTTCATCCAAAACATAATGTTGCTCAAGGAGAAGAAGCTTCTCCCTCTTAACTCTCTCCTCTGGAATGAATCACAAGTGTCCCAAAATTCTACCAGTTCTTTATGCCAAGCAAGGACCCCATGCCCACACTGTTTGGTTCTGGGAAGTAAGGTCCCATGCATGCTCAGCTCACACTTGGCTCAGCCTCACTCAGGGCCCTCATTCCCAGAACAACCCCCCCCCCTTCTGGGTCCCTTACTCATTACCCTAGGCATTTTTTCCTTTGTACATTTACCTCTTTGAACACTCAACCACAATAAGCTAACACCCAGTTTGCTAAATGTATACAATTTTGAACTTGAAACTTGATACCAATAATAGCAAGAGTAGTATCTGCATTTTCAACCATCTTACCCACTTGATCAGAATCCACTCCATGACTTTCTGTTTCTAGTGATGATGATCAACCATATGAAAATCAGAGCACCCTAGCATCTGTATTTTCAACCATCTTACTCACTTGATCAGAATCCCCTCCATGAGTTTCTGTTTTCTCGTGGTGATGATTATCAGCCATACAAAGATCAGAGCACACTAGCATCTGTATTTTCAACCATCTTACTCGCTTGATCGGAATCCCCTCCATGACTTTCTGTTTTCTAGTTGGTGATGAGCAGCCATATGAAAATCAGAGCACCCAAGTAAGTATCTGTATTTTCAAACCATCTTACCCACTTCATCAGAGCACCCAATCTCCTCCATGACTTTCTGTTTTCTAGTGGTGATGATCAAAATCAGAGCACCCAAACCATAATGTTACAAGTTACAAGTATTTTGACTGTTTGTTATTGTTGTTTTTTCGTTTGTTTGTTTGTTATGGTTGTTTGTTTGTTTCCACTTTTGGGGGATGGGAAAAGAAAAAGTTCAGGAGGATTTGGCCACAGTTGTTTGTTCCAATCTTTAGTCCTGGATTTGTTGAGTTTCTAAGGATTGTTTACTAGCTGATACCTCTTTCTTTTTCCCCCTTTTCAGGAATGTTTCTTTCTTTCTTTCACCCTCTCTCTCTGGATAGCTCAAAAAGTTCTAGGCTTTTTAGTGCACAATCTCATGCACCCAATTGTGCCAAACACAATAAATCTATGATGTGAAAGAATCTAGCCACTACCATACACACTTGTGATTGCAACAGCTTCAAATCCCACCCATAACCAAGAGCATTGTGAAAGTGTGGTGGCTAAAGGGAGGCTACCTTTTGATCCACACGTCGGATTTGATTCCTACACAACCCTTTGCAACTTTGTATGCAATAATAAGTTGCAGTTGGGTCAGAATCTGATCTTGTCAGGTGAGAGTGTGCACAAGCTTGGGAATGAATGCATCATATAAGCTATAATTTTTTTCCAATTTGGATGGGAAAGAAGGAACACTTTTTCTTGCATGCGGGCTGCGCATTTCTGATTGGTTCTTGGGAAAGTTGTATTCTCAAGCATTTCCTCCAACAACTTTGAGGAGTTCCAAGCACCCACACTTGGTATGTGGGCCTCTACTATTGTCACTACTTGTCATTCATCCAACGTGTCAACAAACATGAAGACCATTTGTTGTTGCCACAAGAGGCTCTATCTAAAATAACAATTTACACACCAAATCGTGTTAAAAGATGATGCAATGTAATTGCTTTCATTTTTATGTACTTCAAGTTCAATCAATCGAAAGTTGGTTGGCTTTGTGAAGAGTTCTTTGTATTTTTCAATTTTGTGATGTAGTTTAGGTGATGATCTCCTTCCTAGATGTAAATGTTGGAGGAAAAGCATTGCATGTCCACCCGATGCTTTTCTTTGATTGTCTTGAAAACAAAAAAATCAAAACAAAACAAAAATCGCAAAAAACATTGAACTGCGACTTGGTGGTCTTCTTCCCAAATGCAAAAGGAAATGCATTAAGTAACCGCCAAATGCTTTTTTTTTCAAAGGCTTCAAAAAAAAATCTAAAAATCAATTTTTAAATAAAAAAATCTTTGAATGACCACCCAATGTTCTTCTTCCTAGTGTTTAAATCTAAATAACTCCTATTTTTAATAATGAAAACAACTATTACATTACATTTTGTCACGGATTTCACATAAATCAAAATCTTAGGATACAAATTTTTTTTACAAAATTCTATCAATACTTTAAAATATTGACTTTGATTGATAATGTTTTAGAACTCAAAGTTCTTGTGATTCCCTATACAAAAATTCCAAAAAACGAAAGTTTCTCTAAACTATTTGTTGTAAATTTCCCACATCAAAAATAAATATTTCTTTCCTTATCACATTCTTGGAACACTTTTATCAAAACATGCAATCCCATAATTTAATTTCACATTAATTACATGAAATTGTGGGTTTCATACAAATTTTCAAAAATAGTCTTAAAAATCTTGTTGAAGCAAACTAACACATGCATTTAACATCTCAAAAAAGTAACAAAGTTCAATCACACAATTTTGTGCATAATGCCTATGCAGTCATTTTTACTACAATGCATGACAAGTTTCAGACAAAATTACACAAATGGTTATCCTCTTTTTTTCACAAATAGGCATGGATGATAGACAACATGCTTGTACACATGCACACATATCCACATAGTCACATAGAAACACGTACAATCATGCTCCACTTATATATACACATACAAAGGTAACATCTTGCACATAGTCATTTGAACTTATGCTTTCTTGCACCCCATGCATGCACATTGACACAACTACACACACACATGTAAAGTCGTTGACATAAACTATTGCAACACACATAGATTTGCACACAAATGGTTACACAAGTATGCACACACAAATAGTTAAAACCATGCACACATTGAAAAACTACTTGAATTGATTTTTGTATTAAAAAATATATTTGCATTGAAAAATTTCTTGTATTGGAAAATTGCCTAAACCAAAAAACTACTTGTGTTGATAATTTGATGGCATTAAAAAACTACTAGTGAATTACAAAACTACTTGTACCAAAAAAAATGTACATTAAAAAAAATCTTTGCATATAAAATGGTTTTGAAAAGAAGGGAAAGTTAATGTACAAGAACTTTTCCTTTATTCTAAAAATAATTATGAAAAAATTACATAATAAAGGTTATTTCAAAAAAATTATGATGTAATTTTTTTTCATGTAAAAATAATTTAAAATAAATACAACAATAGAATGATATACAAAACTATCAACAACAATATTAAACATTCAAAAGGTTGTTTTTTGGGACATTGATTTTTAAGTCATCAAAATCAAGTTTGTGTTTCACATTACATTACACTCCATCACTAGGAACAACCCTAAAAGAACAATAGTTGATCCCCCAACACAAAAACTATATTATGCAATTAGGTTGTAGTTTACATAAATAATTAAATGTTCCACTCCAAATACCATTCTATCTTTCTTCACTACAAGAATGGACAACATGAAAAAAAAGAAGTATAATTTGCCATAATGAAATTGAAGGTGTCTTCTAGTTGATGAAGGTGTTTGAACTCACCATTTTCAATTGCACAATAAAATATCAACATGACATCTCTAAGTCCATAATTTAAATCATCTAATTAAATTATCATCGACCTTCTTTTAATGTAGTTGTAAACATTAAGTGAAAACCAAGTGAGGTTGGAAGGCAAATGCACACAAGGAAATGCACCAAAATATGACAATGTAAGAACAAACACTTGGAAAGATTAAAAAAACAATGGGATTGCTATTTGGTGAACGTGAGCATGAGTAGGTGAACGAAATTGATTTTTTAAAAAATATTTTGTTGACACATGGCATAGAATATTACATGATGTGGAGGAATATTTTGCCACATGTCCAAGGATAAAAACAAAAATGGATGAAAAAGGATGAAAGGATATAATGTATGAAAATAAAAATAGATGAACAAAACTTGTTCACAACCAAGAGTTATGTCTCAATCCATACACTACCTCTTCACAATCGAAAGGTATCTATTAACCAAAACACCACCTATTCATTTCTAAGAGGTATGTTCCCATTAGGAATTGAGACAGTATTGGATCGCACATTCTCTATACCATTTCAAGCTATTTTTTATTTGAATTCAATCTTTCAAACATCTTATGTTTAAAAGCATTTTTGCTACTTGAAAAATTAAAATGTGTTATTTCCCCTTCTCCACTAGAACTACCTAGCTCTAACTTTTCTACAACTACAACCCATTTGTGATTTCTAAACATCTATTTTACAATGGCAAAATTTTTTTCACACCAATGGTCAAACCGAACACCTTGGAAATTATGACCGAATACACTTTAATCTTAAACATATTAGACAGAATATGCAAAATGATAAAACCACCTTTGGAATATCCAAGAGATCCCACCCTACTAGACCCGCTCAAGTAGTTAAAAATCAGAATGTGGGGATCAAAATGGAAAAAACAAATTGACAAAACAAATGAATGGGCAACATGGTGAAGGGTGAATGCAAAAATTGACAAAGAAAGTCCTACATTACTCAAACAAACTATAAACATTACAAAGGAGGATATGGAAGATTACCACTGGGTGATGTTTACACATGCCATGGATTTCTTCCAAGAATGGGCAAGTTTGAAAAAGTTGATTCCATAACATTTTTTACAAGCTTATTAAAGGATTTGTTAACAAAAGATTTGGTAACTCTTGGAAACCTCCTTTCAACAAAATTTCTGGAACCTAGTAGATGATTTTGTGCAACTCCACGCAAGCAAGCTTGGGTGCCATAAGATTTCAAAAACAAAGTGGTAAAACAACCTATGAATCATCAGATGATCGGCCTAGCCCTGAAACCACAAGATGTCTATGATAGTAGAAAAAAAAGAGGTCCCAACAATTGAAGGATAAACCAAAATACCATTATTGGCAATATTTGTGGTTTAATAAACTTTCTAATATGAATTCAGGCTGAAGTTGAACATAGGAGTTGCTTGTTGAAAAATCTTGAAAAATCTTTGATTTTTAAAACTCCAAAGGATGCATCTATAATACCCATTTAGTCCTTAGAACTCCAAAGGACACATATATATTACCCAATCAGTCCCTGGAACTCAATAAAAAAAACCTATAAAATATTCATATAGTGATTACACTGTCATTACATTCCAATAATTTTTTAATTACATTTTTTCACTCTCTATTATTTGTTTGCATTTTTAGTATCATCATTATACACCTCATTGATTATACCTTTAATATAATATTGCAATCCTATCACCTCGATAAAATATTTGTATCTTCCCACCCAATATTAGTAATTTGCATACTTAATTGCCTTACTTAGTATTAAAATTTCAATTGGATTTCTTCCAAAAATGAGAAATAAATCACTTATTAATGGTGAACTACCGTTAATAATTCAATGCATGATTGAAAATGCATTGTTGCATTCAATTTTGGACACAATTTTTGTGTAAATAGAACAACCATGGCGAGTTCTTGATTTGTTGAAAGACGCTTCTATGTGAATATTTACAAGTTTAAACTCAATTTCATGTTATTTAAAACTTTTCATCCCAATTATAATTAACAAGTTAGTATATTATTGTTGATAGAGTTGATCTTCTATCACTAAACACGATGCATTGATAAATGATGTCCACCCCAACATAAATTCAACATTATGTTTACAAAAAAAAATGGTTCATTTTGTGATAAATGAAGTTTAAATGTAACATTTTGAACATATAACATCAAATGGATACAAGAAAATGACATAAATGCCTTAATTTTAATACAATATTTTATATGGTCATTCAAACCCTTGATTTAAAAAAATTCCACTAATTCTTAACAAAATAATTGGCCATTGGGGTCCACTTCTTATGCCTTGAAACCATTTTGTGGTTGATGACACCATTCACAATGGAAGGTTTATTCTTTTGTTGAATATTTTTCTTATTACCCTTGTGTTGCAAAATAAATCAAGTTTTTTAATGTCTTTTTTTTATCTAAGCTTCCTCACAATATGTTTCAAGTAAATCCAATCATGCCTTCTTAAGTTGGGAACTTTTTCCCCTTTTCTCCTCAAGTTTCAAATATCATCGTCTCCTTTCCATTTTGCTTGTTATTTCTCCTTTCAAACCATATTTTTTTGTTTATGGTTATAGAATAAGTGTACCATCATGAAGCAAGTTCAAGTATGTTCCTCAATGTTCTTATTGCCCCAATTCATGATCTAAATCCTATGTTTATAACTTATTTTGATTGACAAAAGTTTAAAGTTGTGTGAATCAAATTTGCACATCAAAATGGTATCTATATACATCTTGAATTAATCAACGTGGATATCCTTTGTGAATGTTCCTTAGTGATGAATTTTTCTTGTTTCTTTTCTTATAATGAAGATTATTTGGTTATAGGTAATTTAAAGTTGATCTTGCCACACATGAAAGTTTTTAAATAATTTTTAATTGTATGGTAGCCATGTTTTTAATACTTGTGTATCTCATTGTGTGATGTAAATGTTGAGCATGGCTATAATTGAATGTTTAACAAATGATTCCTTTGTTGTCTCCTTGATCCTCATTGTCAGTGTATGTGAAGAAGGGGAATGTGAGCACTACAACTAGTTTATTTCTTGCCCTTTCCACAACTCATTGCATTCAAAAGTCTACTATTTCTTCTTATCCTCTTCTTCCTCACTTAGTAATTGTAGATTGGTTTTTAATTTGCTCCTTAAGTTTTTTGCCTCTCAATGGCAATATTAACAAACACCAAAGGTAGCTTGATCAAAGTCCCTATGCTTCAATTTCCCTCCTACTTGCTATTGTGTTTCTTACTTAGCTTTCAATTTTTCTAATTTGCAATTCTTAAAGTTCACCTCCACAGTTCATCCCTCTTTGTGCCTAAATACGCCTAATTCCATATGTATTTTTTCTTTTTTGTTCACTATTATAACTTACAACAACCGACATAAAATGTTGAACCATAAACTTTCAAACAACTTATTAAGTATTTACACAACATGCCCACAACCTCCCTCCCCATATTTCACTTCACCAAAATATTAAAATGTACCTCTAAATATTACAAAGTTCAAGTCTAGATTATCACTCTATTAATCCATTTCCATTCTTCCCCAAAATTTCCAATTCCTTCCCCAGACGACAATTCAAAAAATTGAAATGCATGAAAAACTCCCATGAATTTATACTATTTTGCTAAAGCCTTTAATTATTCTAGATGCTCCACCCAAAAGCTCCATCACCTCGTCTACTCAAAAGCTTTCTTAGAAGCTTTTAGAGGAAGCCTCCTAGTTCACATTTCCATGTGTCAACACTTGGTTTCACCTGCTTCTATTTTAAAAATTTGTCATTAGAACCCAATGAAAGACAATAATATACGATAGGAGCTAACCAATGATGATTTGACAAACGACCAATAAAGTTTTTCCTTATATACATCTTTTAATAAACCCCACTATATACCCATGGACAAGGAAATAAGACCTAACTATTGAAAGTTTTAGCCAACCAACTAAACAATTTGTGTATTATGCGCCTTAATTTAATATCAAATAGTAATTTCAATGTAATACATGCCACAATAAACACCACATATTGTATGTTGTAATAGATGAAACCACAAAGTTTACCTCACACATGTCTCATGAATCACAACTTTTTGTGTGAGAAAAACTACATTTATTTTTGAATACTAACCTAATTTGAAAATGGTTAGTTCTAGTTATAGATAGGTTGTATACTTAATCACATAACACGTACAAGATTTATGCTAATGTGTGAATAAATTTATTGAAAAAACAATAGCCTACCTTAAATAAATAAGTATCACATTTGTTCTTTTGTTTCAATACTAAAGATGGTGCTTATTTTGAATATGGAGTCAATTACGAAATTACATCTAGCTAAAACTTCCCCTTAAGGAAGGTTGCTTGATTTTCTTTGAAATTTGGGTAGGATATCAAATTGCCACCCAAATTTGGGTATCACTACTCACAAAAGGGTAAGAACTCAAGGAGATTAATTTGAGAAAAAAAGTTGAAAACATGGTTTTGGAGGGCCAAGGTTTCAATTTGAGGGGAAAAAAAAAATAGGAGACAATGTTTTGGAGGCAATTGCCACCTTTAACCCTAAAATCAAGGACTTATAAAGGGGCCAAAGATTTAGATATCGCCCCATTTTGTTTCTTGCATTTTTTTGGGTTTTTTTTGCCTTCTTACTTTTCTTATTTTCTTTTCCCAACAATTCAAGTATTTAATTTTTTTAAAAAAAATTCCTTTTCTGTTTTTAATTTTTTTTATTGCGTTTCGTTTTTATAAAAAAATTATCTGTCTTTATGTGTTTTGTTTCCATGTTTTTATGTTTTTTCATGTTTTCTTTCTGTATTTTTTGTTTCTTTTATAGTCTTTTTGTTGTGTTGTTCTCCTCGCCTTCTTTGACGTCTCCCCGCCCCCCCTCTATTTCGCCTAT
>Ga0116231_10008151_pt1 | contig 18552 bp, 9 predicted proteins | sample S1TSphgellanicum_2_FD_89695 | JGI IMG/M metagenome (GOLD analysis project Ga0116231, IMG submission 89695) | Host-associated microbial communities from peat moss isolated from Minnesota, USA - S1T2_Fd - Sphagnum magellanicum MG | ecosystem: Host-associated > Plants > Peat moss > Unclassified...
CTTGATTTGATTTTATCACTCATCACATTTAGTTTCTTATGTATTAGCCATTGCCACACAAACTATTTGTCATGTTACCTTTCTTTATAACGAATTTTTGATTGGCTATTGATCATTTGTCTTGGATATATTGGTTCAACCTCTGGCTCCAAGCTAGTGCGGGGGAGGTTCTGCATAAGATAATTTCCTTGAGGCACGAACATTGTGTGCAAGGTAATGCCCAAGGACGGGGGTGTTGAATGCTGTCAAAACCAGGTGGGCAAGGGTTTTCAAAACAATAGAAGGATTTTGAAAAATTCAAATTGTCCCTCCACAAACTGAGTGAACATTTCGTTTTGTGAAACACCCTCGGGGGTGGGTCCATGCCTACAGCAAGAAATTAGCATTCTGTAATTTCCAACACTACAAAATGCGGAATGAGCTCCATCTTTCCGTCAGGTAATGCAGGGATGGACACCCCAGACCTTGGGCTCTGATCTGCCCTCGATTATCAATTAAGAGGGCCACAGTGAACCAGCACTCACCAGCACACCATCCACTGGATGCCTGTTATTACTCAGTTGTGGATGAACCTCAACTCAACTGAGTTAGTATATGGTTTCACCTTGGTAATCAATTATGTAAGAAATAAGTCTCATATACAGGTAGGAAAATAGATAACTACCAGGTAAGTAGATGGTTTACACATAGGTAAGAGCTGTTTTTACTACCTACCTACTAACAACCTGCTGGCAGGTTATTAGTAGGTAGGTAGTAAAAAAAAAGCAACTGAGCTTAACCACCATGGTTAGCTAGGGAACTGGAACCCAACAGAAAACTGTATCCTGACCACTTACCATCCATCCTTCATGGTGCGTTGGTGGGTGCCAGTTCAGTAGGGCTGGCACTTACCAGTGCACCATAAGGATGAATGGTAAGTGGTCAGGAAAAAGTTTTCTGTTGGGTTCCAGTCCCTAGCTAATCATGGTGTTTAGCTCAGTTGTTTGTTTTTCTCTACCTACTTACCTATCTACTAACAACCTCCTTATGGGTTATTAGTAGGTAGGTAGTAAAAACAGCCCTTACCTATGTATAAACCATCCAATTATCTAATAGTTACCTATTTTCCTATGAGAGCTACTTCCTATGGTTACCAAGGTGAAACCAAATATTAACTCAGTTGAGGTTCATCCACAACTGAGTAATAAAAAGCATCCAATGGATGGTGCGCCGGTGGGTGCTGGTCCACTACGGGCCAAATACAGTTACAAATTTCCTTCAAGTGAATTACAATCTGATGATAAAGGTGCATTCACACTTGGTATTAGCGACTCTAAGGTTGAGTCCAGTAACATTATGCTAGCCATTTAGGACTTAAACTTAGTTGCCATGAAAGTTTTATGTTAAGCTAGCATTCACTTAACATTGAGCTATGATCCATTTAACATTGGGTGCCACGTAGGATGCCACTTGGATTTTCATTTAACACTAACTTAACATCGTGTGAATGCATCATTATAAGTGTCTGACTTTGCCATTACCTACTAGACCTAGGAAGCAATTTCTGGAGGTGGAATATTTTCTACTCTTACGGTCTAAAGGGTGTTAACTGGGTGTCTGTTGTGCACACTCTATCTCTCTTCCCCACTTTCCTCATTCCTCCCAAGATTCAGAATGGAAAAGCTTTACCAATTCTAGTACCTCAAAGCTTGTAACTCATAACCCTTAAATGTTTATGGAGTCGTTGTACGTCCTTGTTCACATTTGTTTTTTTTGACAAATTTGTCCAAAAGAGTTGAAGAAATTGTCAAGTAGATGGGGTTTAAAGTTGACATGATGTAGCAATACAAATGTATAAGTTTTAGGGTTTAATCTCACACCCATGTCAAATTCCACAAACCAAAAACAAGAGGGAAAGTTTTTTTTTTAAAAACCAAAATGGTGCATAATTAACTATAATTCCTATGGCCTAGACTAAGGAAAAAGCACCAACCTCATCCCTATTGTATAATATGTAGTTCCCAATGTGATCTACATTGAAATGACATTTTTTTTTAATTTCAAAATTAAACCAAAACTATCAAGTTATGAATCCTACAATTTCATGGGTTCATAACATTTCATCTTGTAACCAAATTGAAAAATTTACTGACAACCTTACAATAGCTTTTCAATGGCATATCAAGTTTTATAACCAAAGGTGATTTTTTAAAGTCATCATTTAAGTGGCCAAGTCAATAATCACTTTGGTAGTTTAAATCACAACTTCTCAAATGGCCATAATTATTGTTACAAATATTTGCTTTCATAATGCAACCCCACTTTTTTATATTATTTTTCAAAGTAATTCTAATGATTTAAAAAGGGCCCAATTTGGACAAGATTTGATATTCCAAATCTCAATCCATATATTCAAGACACTTCATGACTTTGAATTCCCAAACTAAAAGTGCATTTTGGAGTTTCAAGAGTTCCTCTTCTACATTCCCACACACTTCTTTTTCACCAAGGGAAATTGTTTGGTTTCTTGCCATGTTTTTAACACTTCCCAACCTATTTCACATCTTGTGCCAACTTTCATTACAACAAAATCATAGTGTTTACTTTAATGTCATCATGATTAAATTGATTATAAAGTCAAAACTACAAGTTTGAAAAGACTAATTATGTCCATTATGACTAACATTGATACTAGGTATTCACTTTATGACAACAAAATTTGTCTATTGAATCAAATCAGACATAATATATGTGACAAATGCAATGCCTATGAACATAGTTTTCATACTTTTAACTATTATTTTTAATGATTCAAATAAAAATAAAATAAAAGACATATTATAAATAAAAATATTTATGTACTTGTTAAATTATTTGCTACTAGGTTTTTGCCCATTTATTTACTTTAAAAAGCATGTGCCAAAATAACCAAAACAATTTTTAAACTTGTGAAAAGACTTCATTAACTATCACAATTGCATTACAACTATTCATATAGGCTAATCAAAGTTAGTTCATAATTTGATGGTTTAACTTCTTTTAAATCCATTCATACATTAACTCAAATTGTAATTGTTTCAATTGCATTGCATTAATCTGTAGAACCTATAAATTTAATGTCAATTTATACACACATAGATACATTTATGCATGAAAACACACATATACATAAGAGAAATCTAACAAATCATCATTGTTCTATATATTCACAGTAACAAATGCCAATAGTATAAAATTGATGTCCCCAATCATATTTCAAAATTGCCTTTTATACCCCTTTCTCATTACAATTTGTTATAATTTCCTTTAGTTATCCTTTACTACTTCTATTGGTAATTGTATTCAATGGGACAATGTTAGTAAAAAGACACTCAGTATGTTCATTTGTTAGTTAGTTATAACATCTAATTATGTACTATAATTAGCTAATATTATTTTAGTAAGTGATTCAACTAGTGTTACATACATAATTTGGTCAATATTACATAGATAAATTAATTAACTTACTACTTAAATAATTTAACTACTACTACCAATATTCATTTTTGCTAGCATTATCCCTCTCTTATAATTGTGGTGTCATGACATAATTTAATCTCCCTTTTTAACTATACATTGGTTTATTAAACTCAAAATATTTGCTAGTGTGAAATAATCATTTATCCATTTTTTGTCCATGTAAAAGATGGAAAGTATTCCTTGAGGATTGTTTTATCTTTCATGATTTTCAATACATCATGTTTAATCATATGTCCAATGCATGAAGAATATACTATTGGTTATGTCATAGTATCAATGTGTTTGGTGTTTTACTTAGTTGATCCACCAATTATGTTACATGAAATAAGGTGGCTTGTAATGTATGAAAATATCTTCTCAAATGAACATTAAAACCTCCATGTTGTAACCGTTTAATGTTGCATTGTTAAAATATCGTGGCCATTGCTTATTGGAAAAGATTAAATTTCATGATGATCAACTTTAGAAAGTAATATAACATTTGATCCCCTTGACATTTCACCCTATATTTTCACAATCTAAAATCAGGTCCATCCTTGCCATGGTGAAGTTTGGCATAATTGGTGTAGCTAAGTACTATTTTTGGTATGCAACTTATAATCAACAATTATATCACACAACATATACTTCAATTAAGGGAACTAATTAAGTATTCCAATTCCCCATATCCATGATTATCATTGAAAATAATGTAACCACATATGATACTATAGGCTAAGTACTTTTTATATTTTAAATTCTTCATTTTTCACATATATTCAAAATCTCTTAAAGCTTGATGATTTTACTTTACATAGGTGGAGCGAATCCTATTGCAAGGTAACTTTGTAACCTATATATTAGGTAGTAAGCTTTGAGGTTTGCCATCATTAACACCATGTGCTCCAATTCCTTTAAGATATGTAACATGTCATTTACACAGATGCAAGGTTTAAATCTCATTACCCTTGCATTTGGGGGAATTAGTACTCAAGGAATGTTTTCCTTGCAAATGTTGTGACAAACACATGTTTGGTACAACCCATCATGTGGTAAGTGCATCTTTTTGTACTTTGCATCCATACTTGTCAAACATCCTTTACTTGAATTTGCTTTGGTATATTTCTTTTTTGTTGATTAATTGTTAATTCCACCAACTTTTTGGCCACATATTTTTGTGATTACTCTTTGTCAATTGGGTTGTTTTTTACATTATCTAATTGTAACCTTGCATTACAACACCTACAACTCCTCTTCACCTTCTCCTTCTTCACTTCCTTCATATCCTTCCTCCTTGGTGCTCTAATCCTTATGTGAACATCATTCACTCACTTTATTATGTTGGTTTCCTACAAGTAACATGACAAAAACATGGAGGATTGAGTTTATGTGAACACATTTACTAGTTCAAATCTTGAACATGTAACAATTAGTCATACAAAATGGCCTTTTGTGTTCTTTATTACTTGTTGTTATTGTATTGTCTCAACTAATATACTTCCCACATCAATTTTTGCATGTAATTTTAAATCATTTTTATCAATGAAAATATTGTTAGCCTTGTTCATAAAGTTTTTTTTTCCCATCAATGCACATCTTCGATTTCTTGTAACCTATTTTAATGAATTTTAATGTAAATTTCATACTTTAAATTAGCCTTTTCAAAATGGCCTTATGATCTTCTAACATATGTTTTCTTTTTTCACTATTGTTTGTTTCACTTGTGGTTCTTATATAATTTTCTAAAACTAATTCTTAGTTCATTCATCTTGAATATTCAAAGCTTCCTTGTTCTTTTAGCCTTGAGCTAGAAATTCTTTGCTTTGGATCTCTAATGTTTTCAATATGTAGTTAATTAAACAATAATTGACTTCCTTGAGTCTTTTATTTGTTTTCCTATGTAAGTTTAAGTTTCTTTCCTTCAATTTCTTTTAGTTTTTCCTCCATCTTCTAAATGGTTTTCTTTTCCTCCATTTTTGGCTTAAATATCATAAGATATGTTGAAACAACAACCCAATATTTGACCCCTAGACCATTCCTATTACTAAACCTCAAAATCAATTAGATTTATTAAGGATGCAAGATGCTCTTGTTTAGTCAAAATTTGTTTATAAAGTGCCTCTATTCATAAAGAAAGTTATTGAATTTTCAATAATTAGGTCCTCCTCCAACCTCTAGCCCTCTTAAATGTAAAAATATCCACTAGTTTTATAATTTGTATTTCCCATAGTTTTTATTGATTAAAGAGTTGATCTTACATTAACTCTTTTTGTTGAATTGTTAACATGTAAGGTCTTTGGTAATCATCCTTTCAATAGTCTTTCTATAGGCGCATGCTTATTTTTAATGATTCCTTCAATGCTACATTTTTTGGCAATCCCAATGTCACTAGTAGAAAACAAGGTTTCTTTGACTGAAAATTTTAATCACAAAATGCCTCATTTAAAAAAACGTAAAAAAAACCCCCCTATCATTTTGGATAAATCAATTTTAACATGTGATTTGGTGATCATCTTTCATTAGCCATTTGACTATTGGGGCACCAGCCCTTTGACTAATCAAATTCAAATACTTTATTTTTTAAATTATTTTCAAAAATAAGTTTACAATGGTAGGTAAATACATTAAAAGAAATATTGTCATATGTAACCACTTTATTTATGATTACATGCAACTAGTTTTGGTCATTTTTGTAATTATTTGAAAATTTTGGTCATTTATGTGATTATGTTGTAATTAATATTTATTTTTTCTTCATCCTTCCATATGGACAATTTATAATATGGTTTTCATTCAAGATGGGGCATATGTGTCACATTAATAGTTAGAATAATGATCAAAATTAATCGCATCACTATGGGGTGAACCTAGCTTCAAGGGTTATACTTAAGTTTATTAAGTGCATGATTAAGTGTATGTTTGTATAAGTGTATTAGAACCATATTTAATTTGTATTTATGGCATATTATGTATATATAATTATGCATTAAAAGTATAAATGCATAGTTTACATGTATTTATGTTATCTACCTATTTAGCATACACCACAAGAAATCACAACTTTTTTTAAAGCTAATTTGATTGAAATGTTCACATTGACCAAAGGGTATGTCCAATTTGACTAAAGGTTGAAGCATAAAAAACATGTTACATTTGACAAGTACATTTGATTAAAATGACCATTTTGACCAAGTGTCAAGCCAAAGATTTCATCAAAATGGACAAACGTCCATCAAAATGGCCATGATTTATATTGAATGGATAGGGTTTAATCCAATTGACCATCCTAATTTGACCCTTAGTTAAATTAACCATTATGATTTGACATTTAATCAAATGAGCCATACTCATTTGATGGCTTAAACTATTTGTTAAGCTTAGGCTACCTACTTAACCTAACATAACTAGTAAGTTAGGTTAGGCCTAGACTACCTATTTGACCTAACATAACTAACTAATAAGTTAGGCTAGGCCTAGACTACCTATTTAACTTAACATAACTAATAGGTTAGTAGGCTCCTTGTTAAGTAATATTAACTTAGTCTAAACCTACTTAGCAGGTTATTTAAAATGTAACATGGACTATTAAGCAACATACTAGGTAATGTAAACCTTCTAAGTAGGTAATTTAGGTGACCTAACCTTGCTAGGTAGACCTATTAGCCTAGGTTTACTATAGGTACATAACCTAAACCTACTTGGTAAATAACATAGGCCACATAAACCTAGTAAATAGGTAGCCTATCCTACTAGCTAAGTAAATAGCTTGGGCCATCTAGGCTTATTAGCTAGGTAGCCTAACTTAGGCTATCACATTCTACTTAATAATTACATAGCATAAGCCACCTAGGCCTACAAGGTAAGTAGGTAGCTTAACATAGGCTATGTAGGCCTATGCAAAGTATGTAATTAACCTATGCTAAGCCACCTAGGCCTACTAAGTAAGTAGCCTAGTAGTTTATTACATAAGTGACCTAAGCCTAAACTTACCTAATAGATTAGGCTACCTACCTACCTAATATTCCTAGGCTAGGTTTATTAATAAGCTAATAGATACCTATGTAGACTACTAAATAACATATAAACATAGGTAACTTACTAAATAGGTATAAACATAAACCTAATAGGTACTTACAAGGTTTAATATAACCTACATGTTACTTAGGTACATGCATTTATTAATAGGTACTTCCTACCTATTTAGATTAATTTACCTATAACTTACATGTTTATGTAAATAATGTAAAAAAATTCAAGTTCATTTAGTACAATATGTTGAAATTCTTTTGATGGAAGTCAATTACAAAATGTTGATGCAAAATTGTGTTAATTACAATATGTTGTTCAAGAAAATAACCTTATGGGATGGCGGTGCAATAGTTAAGGACTTGACTCCTCAATGTGGAGGTGAGGAATTCAAATCCCCACACCTACAAGCTAGGCTACCTTGGCTATTTAGGTGACCTAATTATGAAGTATAGGTTGCAAAACCTACTAAACCACCTAGCTTAAATTACTTGGCCTAACCTAGGGGGCTTGGCTTAGCCTAAGTGGTTTGGTCTAACCTAAATGGCGAAACTAGGTGGCTTAGCCTAAGCATAGGACATAAAGTTGGTTAGTAAATAAATAAATTTTTTGGCATTAATTATTAAGTTTATTATTAGGCATGTAGGTAGGATAGGTAATTAATTAATTAATATTTCCATATATATATACATTTTTTGTTGTTGTCCAAATTATATTATTGTTACAATGGTTTAGTCAAAAAAACTTAATAAGAAAAACCCAATCAAAAAACCAACTAAAAAAACCTAGTCAAAATGGTTAGGATTTAAATGATTTGTCCAAAATGGCATGTTGGTCAAGTTGGACAAGGGGCAAAAAACCATATGGGGGGTTTTCTTATTGAAATTCCCACATTAAAAAAACCATGAATTCTTGTAATGCTAAGTGCCACATGCTTTGGCTTAGGTTAACAACTAGCATAACTAAGTGCCATATGGTGTGGTTTAGGTGCCACATGGCTTAGATTTAGGCATAATTTTAGTTAATCTATATTTAACCAAGTTTTGATTTAATCAATTTTGGCGGCCCATGGTTTAACAAATTTTCAGTTTTAATCAAATTTTAATTTAGTTAAGGTTTAGTCACTCTTAATCTAATCAAAATTTAGCCATTTTAAAATTTAATCAAGGTTTAACCAAATTTTTGTTTATACAAAGTTCAACCAATTTTTTTAGTTTAACCAAAATTTCGACATTTAAAATTTTAATCAAGGTTTAACCAAAGTCCAACCAAGGTTTAGTTTTGCCAAAGTTCAACCAATTTTTTTGTTCCACCAAAATTTAGCCATTTAAAAAATTCAACCAAGGTTTAGCCAAATTTTTAATTTATTCAAAATTTAATCACTTTTTAGTTTAGCCACTTTTTAATTTAGCCAATATTTACTAATTAAAAATTTTTAACCAAAGTTTAGTCATTTTTCATTTTAACCAAGGTTGAACCAATTTTTTTTTCTTTAACCAAAATGAAACCACTTTTTTGTTTAACCAAGGTTAGTCGAAAATTTAATTTAGTCAAAATTTAACCACTTTTTAATTTAGCAATGAAAATTTAAAGCAAGTTTCAAATAAATTTTGGATTATAGGTTCATAAAATGCAAGCATAAATTTTTTTCTTTAAGACAAAATTTGGAAGTCCAATCCAATCCAATTATAATCATCATCTTCATTTTAGTTCTACATTGGGTGCTCAAATATCACAATACCACAAAATGGATGCAATTCACAACCAATTTCTATATATAATAGTGAATACCTTACCCTAGGGTCAGCTTTGTCATTAAAATTTAAATCCTTTAAATATAGACATGAAATTTTGTTAAAATACAAAGTTGAGCTATTGAAAATTGTCATAATCAACACAAACTACAATATGAATAATTTCACTCCTACTCATATGACAATATAGTAACAGATTATTGTAGATCATGAAATTTTGATAATTTCAAGATGTCAAAAATGAATGATTTTGAAGAAGAAAATAATTTGTTTAGTCAATGTGGAAGCTGATCCTAGGCAATAGAATGATGATCAAACACATTTCAATGTATGATGTGCTAATTCATTTATGTTGTACTAATAGCCTTGGATAATTGGCCATTTTAGCTTATTCAACATCCATTTGATAGTGGGACACTTTTGCTATTTTAGTTTGGCTACCAACTTTTCTAGCATGATGTATGTACTACAATTTGTTCAAATTAAAATGAATACCTTATTTCAATTTTAAGGGATTATTTGATGTCCGAGATAAGTAGTTGTCACACATCATGTGCCTAAGATGGATGAACCACAATAAATATTTATTCCTTTTAATTATGTGCAAGCTATAAGAATATCCTAAACAAAAGTCACTTGTAATTGCATGGCTTGTCTTAAGTGACTTCAATATCCAAAACCGGAAATCAAATAAATCCATTGATTTGCATTAATTCATGAAAATAGACAAGATGGCATTCTATAAAGACAATTGTATGTTGATCTCAAATTGGTCATACATGTCCAAATGTCAAATGTAGGACACTACAACTCTAGTACCATGTATGTTTAACCCATAAGTATTGCATCTCATCTCTCAAAGACAATAGTATTCTTGTCAAAGCATATTTCAAACATCCCAATACCTTGACATTCTACAAAGATTCAATGTTTTAGGAGCAAGTGATATGTTGCTTTGTTCTTAACTATCATTCTTACTATTGTCTGAAATGTGATAGTTCACAACCAATATATAAAAAGTAGGAAAACCTTGTTCAAGATGCCAACCCCATCTCGTGGATTGCTAGTGTCCATTTATGTGCATGTTGGTCTTTCTGTACCAGCTGCAACTTGGAATGGATGGGCAATCTACTATACACTCCCTTTGGCAGATGGGGATGCAGGCGTATTGTGTGACAGCTTATTTCAGGGGGCTCTTGGGCTAGAGACACCAAGTGACCCAATCCTGTGCCTGAAAGCCAGCAGATTATATACTGCTCCAGAGAGTTGTGGGCTGCAAGTTTGCCATAACATGACAGGTTTTACACCAGATGCACACATCATGTGGAGTTCAATGAAAGAAATGAGCAGTTTTCAGAGATGCCTCTTGGATATCTTTCATGCATATGAGCAAAAAGTCTGGAGTGGATGCTGGGAGTTAAAAAGTGTTTGTGGATGACACGAGCAGCACGGAGCTTTTGCTGTGGCATTAGAAACTGGATTCAGATGTCATTTGTGTTTTTCAACTCAAAGGACATGATACAATACATTGAAGAACGCTCTTAGTATTGAAACTTGAGTCCTTGATGTTGGGTGACATAAGAACAAACCTACTAAGGTCAAGTTTAACTGACTCTCCTACATGTTCCTGCTTCATGATTTCATAGTTTGCAAATTGTTGATCATCAACTTGTGAGGCTGTTTGCTCTGAGGTGCTAAGGAACCAGGCAGACATCTTTTAGAGCTGACAATGCTCTTGTCACTCAGATGTATTAGAGTCTGTTGAGTACATTGCAGGGACTGTTGGTGGGATAGCTTTCTCTTCTTCGATTCATATATGGAGCTTTTGGGTGGATTTTTAACATGCATACATGCAATTTCCAGGTCAAATCAGGGGTCACTATGGAAAGCATTGGATGAAGCAGCAAGCTAGTTAGCCTCTAATCATGAGTTGTTTTGAACTGATGTAGAAGGCAGACAAGTCATTGATGTGCTCTACAGGATTTTGGTCTCCTCTGTCAGCCACTCCACATTTGCACTAGCACAGTGTACACAGGTAAGCCATTTTATTCCTCATGTCAGTTCTCATACAGAGCAAGTCTGTGTGTTCTGGGCTTTGACACCAGGTGCCCAGTATCAAAACCACACACACCCATAGCCGCTTGCAAGCTGGGCCATGGGTGAGCTTAAAATCCCTTTATGGGTTAGCAGAAAGCCCTCGAAACACCAAAACACCAGGGAAGGGACCCTGAAATGAACCAAAAGAGGGCAAAGCAGTGAGCAGCAAAAAAAGATAACAAATCATATCCAGGAAACCAAGCTCAATCAAAACGAAGGCAAAAGGAATAAGCCCTGAAGATCTTACTTGAGGCAGAGACCCAATAGCTCAATATGAGCTGAATGAGCTGATATACGAAGCCTGAAATTAAGTTTTAAAGCTCCAGAGTCCCAGTGGTTTGATTCAAGTTGTTCCTATTTCGACAAGCATAGACCTTTAGAGGTCTCACAGGAATAGAAATGTCTCCATATGGTCCTACATGCTGCCTCTATCCTTGGAGAATCTTGTTCATTTGTCCACATATTATGCAGTTGTAAATGGGCTTGTGGTGAATGAAACTCTTCAAGTAGATGAAGAATCTCTGTTGGGCCTCAATGGAATCCTTGATTGTCAATTTTGCTTCCTCTTGAATTTCTTTTGTTGTCTCGTGGAGTTCTTCCATAATTGCCCTTAAAATATGATCTACAATTGTGTCCTCTTGATGGGATTTTGACTCTCCTGGACCAATGGCTAGCAATGCAGAACTCTTGTGTGGATCCATACCATTAGTCTCTCCTTTTGTTGTCTCTGAATCAAAAGGTTATTCCCTTCTAAAAATCAATTGAGGTTCAAGTCATATGTGAGACCCATTATTGCAATTCACCATGTGCTTAAGTAAAAAATATATGTTAAGCATGTTGGATTCCATTTGAATACACCTTGGAATTTACAAAATAATTGGCCTTGTGACCATACCTTGATAAATTGGTTATTTATTGGCCTTGCTTGTTTCTCATTGAGTAGTTGCAAGGATGCAACTCCTTCCAAGCTCCCATTCATGTTTGCATTGTTGTCTTCCATGCATGGAACATAGAAACTCCCAAATGAAAATGACCTTGTTTAAAATCAAACTCGCATTTTTGACACCAAAATATTTCATAGAAGTTTTGATCTTAAAGTGTCCCACAACATTCTCATGGTAACTATCCACAATTTGGCTACCATTCTTATGGGGATGGTATCTTTCCTTCTATAAGACCTTGTCTATGAAGCTCCATTTCAACAATGAGGACCTCTTCCCAAGCAATGTATCCTAGCTAAAGTGAACACCTTGTTCTAAGGTCTCTAAAATTATTTCAAACTTCCACCACTATAATGTTTTCTAGTCACTTGGCATTTTTGGCTTTGCATTCTATTGAATGGGTCATCCCTAAATGGGTCATCGCAAAATAGGAGCTAAAGTAAGACATGCCATTAACTTTTGAAAGGTTTGGTCCTATGCTTCACCCCAAATGTATTCATGGTCAATCTTCATCAATTAAGTCAAATGTTAGGCAATGTTGTTAAACCCACCAGTAGAAAACCCCCCCTTTTTCAAGTATGTTTACAACTTGAGTTCAACTATTATTATAAATGAAAATCACCTTTTCAACTACAATTTTTTTTTCTAGTTTTGCTAACCACAAAAGTTGACAAGTATAAGTTGAAAATGAAATTATAGTCAAAAGTGATGCCAAGGTGAAAACACACTAAAGGTGACCCACTTTTCACCAAAAAAGGTGATGTATAACAAATATTATAATACACAGTAAGTTAAAATTTTGATGGTATTCTTTGGTTATCATAAACACAAGCAAAAAAATTAAAAATTTGCATGACAACATTTTGAAACTCAAAGTTAATTTTGAGTCAAAATTAATTTTGATTCAACGGTTAAATGAAGAGAATTGGATAAATTAATGTACATACATTATATAACTTGCAATTTTTCAACAACCATAGGGCCTCATATTTGTGGTTCATAAAACATTACCAACCAAAAAAAATTTGAAAAAATAATGCAATGTCCATTTATTAAATATCCTCCTCTTTGATATGGTACTGGTTTGTTTTTCTAAAATATATTTTATTATGCATTTATTGTTCAAAATTGCAAAAAACACACATTTTTTGAATGAAATTTCATCCAAAAACTTTAAATTTTTAAATGGCCTTAGATTTAATTCATGTATATCAATATCATACACTATAAAAAAAATTACCCGAGAAACTCCACTCACAACATTAGTTTTGAAGTATGTATACAAATTTTTCAAACTTTGTGATGGGTATTATTTTGTCACAAATATTCCATACATTCAAGTTTTTCATTGTTTGTTGGATTTTTAAAAATAATTTATTAGATTAAGTTTCAAGTTAATCAAATATACTTAAAACAAACAAAAATAATCCAAGATGTGATGTCCATAAATTACCAAAAAAAGTAATTGTAGAAAGATTATACTTGTGATTAGAATTTTGGGGGGGGCTTAGTGTGCTTATGCCCACCACATGTCCAACACCACAACAATAGTCATTTTGGACCATTTTAGTTATAAATGATTTCACCATTATAATCAAAATTGTTTTAAGCATAATTTCTCACTAAACAAACTTCATCCATTAACAAATCATGATGTCATCAAACAACAAGTTGAATTTTCAACTATATTCCAACTAGGCCATCAAGTTGTAATTTTGACTATGTTATAACTAGATTAGGCAAAAAATAAATAGTCATTTGTTGACATCTAGCCCTACCTAGAGTTATGTTTAGGCTTAGGCAGGTATGTAAGTCCACCTAAAAATGAATAGGTAAGTTGGAAGTTATGTTACCTACTTACCAAGCCTACCTATTTATATATACCAACCTAACCTAAACCTAAATGGTAGGTAGGTGAGTAGGCTTAGGTAAATAAGTAGATCGTAATACTACTTAGGCTTAGGGTAGATAAATAGGCTTATGATAAAAAAAAATTTGCCACATGGCTTTTAAGGTCAAACATTTTTTATTGGTTCATTTTATGTGCCAACTCCAATTTTCAAAATTGACTTATACACCAATTTCATTATGTAGTTTACAAATTTGGAAACTGTGGCAAACAATATGGGATAAAAATTATAATTGCACTCAAGTTGCATCTTAAGTTACAACTAAAGCAAACATGCCTACCATAGTACACTTAGGATTTCAAAAGATGTCAACTCTTTACACATTGTTCCTTTTTTGTTGTTGTTGAAAAAACATTTGTAGCCTTCCATCTAGAGCTTCCAATGCTACAAAAAATGTTCAATTTGGTCAAAGAACGAAGAAGATATGGGTTGTTTTGTGTAAGGGGAGTTCATGTTTGGTGATAGACATGTTAAAATAGTTTTGGATTTTGAAATTAAATTCTTTCATCATTGTTTTGTTGCATTTAGAATTCAAAGATGTTATGTAGATCCCTAATTGGCACACCTTTAAGTTTTTAGATCACTCAAAATGGACCAAAAAGGAAAAAGATATGGGGTTTGAAATTAAAGAGGGCTTAAAGATTTTTTTTCAAAACATTTGAAACAAAATATTACAATTTCAAATTTTGAGATTACATTCTTTTGTCATTGTTTTGTTACATTTATAATACAAAGAGGTGTTGTCAATCCCTAATCAACACACCTAGAGGTTTTTAGATCATTCAAAACAAATTAAACAAGAAAAAAACATGGGGTTTGAAACTAGAAAGGGTTTCAAGTTTTTTTTTCAAATTATTTGAAACAAAATATCATAGTTTCAGATTTTGAGATTACATTTTTTTATCATTATTTTGTTGCATTTGGAGTACAAAGAGGTTTTGTAAATCCTTAGTTGGTGCATCCATAGCTTTTTAGATTACTCAAAATGGACAAAAAATGAGAAAGATATAAGGTTTAAAACTAAAGAAGGTTTTAAAAAAATTCTTCAAAAATTTTGAGACAAAATATTATTTACCCTTTTCCTCCTTTTCATGTTTTTTTCCTTGTTCCTTTGCTTCTATTATTTAGAGAAAATTTGTAATCCTTCAATTTGTGCTTCTAATAACACAAAGATTGTTCATTGATTTGGTTAAAAATGAAAAAAATATTGAAATTTTCAATGGTACATAGGCTTGTGTTCAATGTTGGGTGATTTTAGGTACCTAGTACCCAATTACTAACTAGACTAGAACAACTAGTTATAATAATTAATTAATTTAATCTACCTACTAATTATTGTAGATGATAGGTAATAGGGAATAATATTCATAAAAATATTAATTATTTAAATATTGCAATAACTATAAAAATTATGACAATCATATGCATTAATAATAACATTTTTATTCTCAAATGTTATTGTAATTAGTTCTATTCCAAATTAGGTAGTTATATTTTCATAATTATAATAACTAATAATATTATAATATGATTTTAATTTAAATGAATAATTAGTATCTAACCTATTGATTAATTTAGCATGTATATGGCGTTTAAGCTTGGCTAAATTAAGGTTAACCACCTAAGGTTAATTAAGTGTCTAATGTAACACCTAAGGTACGATTAAGACTAAACCATTAAGCCTGAATGGAATAAGCCATGTTTAGACCTATGGTGCATGCCACATATGATACATATGTCACCTTAGACATAGACCAAATGACACCTAAATTGGGCCGAGATTTAATTTTTTAAGCAATATGGTTCTTAAGCTAGGTGTAAACCTAGGCAACATGGCACCTAGGTCTAGTTCAATTATACCAAACCTTTTATTGGCCTACTAAATTGTATTGAAGCTTGGTATCATGTGCCTTATATTAAACTTTTTTTTAATTATAAAAAATTATGTACCTAAATGACCATGTTATTATGTAGGTATGTTATCAATATTAGAAAACCAAATATTTTATAATAAAAAGACCAAAATAAAATTAATTGCATCAAAAATTTAAAAATTCAAAAAAAATTGGGTTGTGTTTTTTTGTAAAATTAGCAACAATTCAAATTTGATGAAATTTATTTCATAAGTTTTGTAATTAAATAACACCAACATCAATAAATGTTGAATGTTGTAGACTACCAAAGCCATCTGATAGGAAGTTGCCCCATGGTGATACCTTTTCAATCAACAACAAGAACTTTAGAATGGTGCATCTCATGTTCAAGGATAATTAGTTATCTTCAACTTCATTAATTGAGTGTAAACGGGTTAATAGGAGCCATTGGTGCCCCCTTAGGTGATTACTTTTTAGAGAATATTCTTGGAATATTCTTGAAAAATCTTTAAAAAATCTCTTAAAATCTCTTAAAATCTCTTTGTATTATTTTGGTAAGGTTTGTGTTAAAAATTTGCCAAAAATATGTCATTTTCAAAGTCTTCCAAGTCCATTTACAACAAGTCCTTGATATGCCCTCTAAAGACAACTCATTTTTTTATACTACTTTTGACCATATGTGTGAATGGAAAGGTTTCCAACTTGTAATCATTGTTGATTTACCTAGTGTGAGTTGCCCCTTGGTTCGTTCTTGGTAGTCCATCACAATCATTGTGTAATTAATGAACTTTGTTGATTTTTACAATCTTAATAAAAATTTGCCTCTTAAAACTATAACCATACATCTCCAACTTATGTAGACTCTACTAGGGCACATTAGTTTTGGTTGTTGTCATGTTTATTGTGTAACATTTTGCATGAGGTGTTGACATAATAAAAGTGCCCAACTTGCATTCTTGCAAAGTTGACTTGTAGTTGTATAGTGTAGTTGAGAGATAGTTAAACCAAAGTTGTAACAAATACATTAATTTTTTGAACTACATTTCATCCATCCAACTATCATTTACCATTCGTCTTTATGTTTTGTGACTCACCAAAGTAGTTCAACATAAGACTTATGAAGTCAACACACTACCTTGGGAAACACGACTAAAGGTTATGTCATTTTCCTAGTAAATGTCTTGACTATAATTCACTGGAGAACCTATTGATGCCAAGAATATTTCATGAATGACCCTTTAGTTGAAATTTACTTTCAACTATCCACCAAAAGAATAAAAAAATTAACATAATATGGTAGCCCCAAATTACTATTTAATATTTAGAAAATTATAGTTGAAAATGACATGTAGTTGAAAGAGTTGGTTGAAAGAAAAAGGTTTTATACTAGTGACCCTTTGACAAATTATAAGTAATAATTATGCAAGCCCATAAAACCTTGTAACCAATTAATATCTGATGGCTAGAGAACATGTGAAATGAACCCCCAATCCACTTGGATAAACTTATTTCACTTAATCATGAAAAAACCAACAATTGTTAAAACTTAAAGTTATGTTTTTAAATCTTCCAAATGCCTCTTACAAATGATGCATATGATTTTTTGGAATAAGGTTTAAAATGATGATGTCATCTATGTAGCATTTGGTTAAACTAAAACTTACCAACAACCAATCCATTATTCTTTGAAACTTTGTAAAGATTTTTTTCAAACAAAATTGCCATGGTATAAACAATCTTTCCCATGACAATCAAACCCCCAAAATGTTGTCTCGATTTTGTCACCCTCCTTCAATTAATGATAATCAAACCACAAGTTTAAAAGGCTAAAAACCTTGGTGTGCTCAAGGATATCAAAAATCTCCTCAAGAGGGGTATGTCATATTTCTTTGAATGGGTTCATTTGTTCACCAAATAGTAATGCCCACACATACAACATTTAATCCCATTGCCAAAAAATGATTTAAAAAATTAGTTCATCACTATTGTTGAAATGTATTCACCCTTGGATAGTTCCAGCAAACCAACATCCAAAACAATTTTGTTGTCTAAGCTTGAACCAAAGTATTTTCCACCTCATTTAGTTAAATTTACAAAATCGCCTAAACTTATATTATCATCCTCCAATATAATACAAACCTTTTGTCCTTTTAATTGACCAATTTTTCAAATTGAATGTGAAACATTTAATTTATTTTCACAACAATTGTTGTACTTCTTGCACCTCGTCTCTTTTATCATTGGGCTAGTTTCTAGTTCCCATGTTTTTTATCACTTGTACTTTAGGTTGGGGTGACGAAATATCCCTAATACTCAAGGTTAAGGACATGGATTGTGATTGTTGCATAAAATGTGGGGAAATGCCATGCTATCTTGGGCACACCCACATCAACTTCCTTCTCAACACCCATGCATCCTTCTTAACATTCCTAATGATCCACATATTGCCAATGATGTACAAATTGTGTTGCAC
>Ga0116231_10008152_pt1 | contig 18552 bp, 9 predicted proteins | sample S1TSphgellanicum_2_FD_89695 | JGI IMG/M metagenome (GOLD analysis project Ga0116231, IMG submission 89695) | Host-associated microbial communities from peat moss isolated from Minnesota, USA - S1T2_Fd - Sphagnum magellanicum MG | ecosystem: Host-associated > Plants > Peat moss > Unclassified...
ATAAAATATAAATATATAATAGTTTTTTAAGATTTGTAAAAAATATTTTAAAATTTTGTGTTTGGTTTTTTTTTTTTTTTTTTTTTCAAAAATTCTATTTGGACAGGTTTTTAAACTTAAGCAACTACTATAATCAAAATTTCAAAGAATTATATTTTTAAGAAAATTATTTTTTTTAAAAAACTTATGGCCATGTGATCAAATTGGGGAATTTTGATTTGTTTCACTAAAAGAAATCATCTAAAATGCAACCAATGCATTAGAAACTATGTGCAACTAATTGTCATTTGCAACTAGCTTTAATTGGTTTGCAATTATTTTACACACTTGATCATTCTTGTGACTATACTACAACTACATTTACAACCAATGATTTTTTCATCTTACATTTTAAAGTTGTTTTCATTCATGATCATGCAGATATGTCCCATTAACTACAAATGGAACCAAACTTAATGGCACCACTAGGGTGTTAAAATAACCCTTAATGGTATACATAGGTTTATTATAAAACTTTTGAAAGGTATGTGTGTTTTTGATAAGTTATATTTTGGTATAATGGGGGTATGTTTTCATCACTATGAAAAAAAAAATGTTTTGCAATTGGCCTTACAACTCAATTTTTGAGTTGCAAAGACACTTACAACTCACTATATTTATACATTGTGAATGCTAATAGACAAGTTGCACAAGTTGCAAAGTTGCAACTCACCATATATATGGTGCAACTCATTGCAATTAAATCAAAACAATTCATTTTCAACTACTATGCAACTTCATTATACTACACCCATCATGTCATACTAACATCATTAATTGTCATCCATACATTAAAATCTAACACGTGGCATTATGAAGATATTTGGACAATTTTTTTATATAAAACTATTGATCTACATCATCCATTATGATTATTATTGATGGTCCAAGATTATGACATGTGGCATAATAAAACAAATTACCACATGGCATATTAATTTTATTTTGGAAATTTATTTATTATAGTAACTAGCTAGGTCATACATTACCATAGGTAGTAGGTCTTAAAACCTACATACCTATGTATTTACCTAGGACCTCACTACCTACCTACCTACATAGGTAGGTAAACAAATATGAACTACTTATTGACCTATGTAGGTAAGTAGGTAAGAAAACACAAGACTAAATGCATTAAAGAATAACCATGAAAGTTTGTTTTTTATTTTATGTTTTGCCTTTAGGTTAAATTTTTGTTAGTTCATCTCAAAATGGCACATGTATTTTAATGTGAGAACATAAAAAAATAACCCTTTTTTATATAGTTTGTAACATGGGATTTGAAGACAAAACATATGGGTTAAATCTTTTAGTTATTCATTAGTTGCAATTGAATTGCAATTATAACATTTAAACATTCATGGTAGGCCAAATCCAAGGGGAACATTCCTTTGTTTTCTGTGTCTGAAAAAAACTTGAACCCTTCTTAATGGCACATCCAGTGCACTAAAAATCATCAAAAACATCATAAAATTGAAAAAGTTATGTCCGTTCAAAATAAAAGGGGTCAAGAATTCAATAAAACAAACTAGCAAATGTTACAAAGGTCGGCTCCCAAACACCCACAAAATTCCTTATATGTTGTTTTATTTTTATTAGAGTTCAAAGATGATTTGTAAAAATTCGAGTGGTGTTCTTATAACATTTTAAATTGTTTAAAATGAATAAAAAATAAAAAAGTTATGAGGTTTTTAAATAGGAGGGGTCCAAGGAGAAAAAATAAATTAAAAAAGAAAAAAAACATGTTTTGTAAGATGGAAAGCTTATTTATCTTTTTGTTATTTTTTCATTACTCATTTTCCTTTGCACTTCAAAAATGATTTCTAAAACTTGAGGTAGTGTTCCCATAACATTTTAAATCACTCAAAATGAAACACATATGATAAAGATATAAATAATTAATGAATATGTATCCTTATTAAGTTATTAGTAATTATATTATAATCATAACATAGTTGAACAGTAATACTTTAGTAGTGGCACACTAGTGGCCATACTAATTGTATCATTGGGAATCATAATTGAAAACTAGTTGCAAATGTATCCTAATATGGGTGGTGGAGATGTGGACACATGGCATGATCGCATGTATGTATATCGTACAGTAATTACAACATAGTTGTTGTTTTAATGACACATTTACAATAGTTCTAAAATAGTTGCCATGTGTAACTACAATGCAATTCCTAAAAAAAAACAAACATGGTTGACTACCTATGCATGTACGATGTGTATAAATTATTGTATAAAAAACCCATTTTTAACACACTTGTAATTATAATACAACTAACTGATTTTTTGATGTGGCAGCTTATTAATTAATACATTGTATTTCTTAAAGGATAGTTGCACAATAGTTGTAATATTCAAAGGATAGTTGCATAACAATTATATATGATTATTTTTTAAGTTTTAGTTCCAAGGCAATGTGGTTTCGATAAATGTGATTTTTCATATTGCATTAATGTATTTAAAAAGTTATATTTAATTTGTATTGAAGAAAATTAATTAACTACCTACCTATGTTAGTTATTATTTAATTAATAATTAATTAATTAATTAATTAATTAATTAATATTATAGTTATTTATTTTTAAATTTAATAGCTATTAATGAAATTTTATAAGTAATAATTTGGTTAACTAATTATTATTTCACTCATTTTTTTCCTATATAATAATTATGAATTATGAATTTATAATTAAATGAATTAAATAATTGATTAGTAAATATCTACTAATTCTAGTGATGATGATTATCATTGAAATTAATTTAGGTAGGACAATTTTAAGGTCTATAAATCGTTATACACTAAAAAATTATAATGCAAAATTTTAATTTGGAATCATGTCATTTTACATGTTTTGTTGTAGCAAAGTAATGAAATTATAGAAATCGCTTAGAACTTGTTGTCATTTCACAATTTTTTGTTGTAATGACATAATGAACAATGGTGGAGGTGATGGGCATTCAAGCAACAATGTGAAATGTATGAGGAATTGAGCTTCGTAATAAAAGGAAATGAAAACTATTGGAATTTCAATAGGTACCTACTATAGATATAATGTAAAGTTGTTACATATGGATAGTTACGTTTCTTGAATGCTAATTGGTATCTCTGCTAGGCCTACTTGTTACTTCTAAACATGTGATAGAAACTCAAGTTTTAGCCTAAATCTGATCATTTGTCTTTATGTTTATGTGTCAATTTTCAAGGATGAAGACAACGAAAGGAGAAAGAGTTGAAGCACATTCCTTAGGTTGTAACACTTCGGGGGTAGAAAGGCGTGTTGAAGCTTGAATGGGGACTAGGAAGATTGACAAGCAAATCATTTATTCACATGGACCTGCATAAACCAAACAATAAATTAATTAATGCGTATCTAAAACACCTTGGGTGCACGGACGAGCCATGGGCAAACGCGGACTCATAAAATTCACCATGGCCTGGACTTGGGGGAAGCCACCACCTTCCCCCTTATGGTATTTTTTATGCTTGGCCACAGGGCCAGCACCCAAAATGTCATTTTGTCTCGGGACTCTCAAGTGGGAGTCTCGAAATTCCCAAAATTGGGACTTGCGCGACTTTGGAGGCCTATAAATTTGTGTGAAAACCTCGAATTGAAGTGAGGTCTAAAGCAAAGTTGTAGCCCTCATTGAGAGCTTTTCAACGGTATGTGGCACATCACCTGTATGCAAGGAAGTCAAGGCAATTCTTGACATTTAATGGTCGGGAGTCAAATTGACAATTTGACTCCTGACTTTTCTTTTGGCCATAACTTATGTTTTAATTACCCAAATGGGTCATGCGAGCCCATTTTAGACATCTACATTTTAAAAACTTTCTAATGATATAAAGAAATCTTCAATTCAATGGGTTTTGACCTCTAAAATTGCTTTAAGAAAATTCAAGAATCCATTGAGACTCTAACTACCAAAGTGGGAACTCACTTGGGAGTGTGGATGGTCATTCTGTTACACTCTCCACAATCCTGGGAACATGAAATGTGACTCCTGGGCTTCATTCTTGGCATGCACCTTCGTAAACCCTTACTTTGGTTGCAAGCCCAAGGCTAGGGTTACGACAACTATGGTGTTACAAAACTTGTTACAAGCTTCAATGGTGTTCTGAAAGAAAACGTTATTCCACTTTTAAACCATTAACATTGAGCTTCATTATTCTAACTACAAAAAGTCTAAAATGCAACGCACAATGTGAGCAAAAAACTTTGCCTGGTGTTTTACTTGATTTGAAACTAACACATAATTAATCAAATTAAAGTTTTATGTGGGAAAAAATCATTACCCCAAAAACTAATGATAAGTTTTATTTTATCTATCACATTGGGACAATTCACTCATTAATCTTTGCCTTTGCTTTGAATCTAAGTTTTCATTAAGTTCTCATTAACAACTAAATGTTAAAAAATGATTAAGAGTGGAAAATTCTAAACCTAAAGAAAGACACATAAAATATCATTTCTTTGTCAATATTGATCCACATTGCACATGTCACATATTATACTCCTTGCAATGCCCACCATTAGTATGAATTAAAAAGTTAAAACCATTTAACTTATGCTACATAATTTCAATGTGTTGAATAGTTAGGTGCCTAGCCTTATCTAAGCCTTCTAATTGTTCCACCCTATCTTTTAAAAATTATGACTCATCAAACTTTTTACTATAGTACCTAGTTGGTAAACTTATTTTGCAAGCAAAATGATCAGGAGAAAGGTTTTATCACCTTTGAAACCTTCCCCAAAGAATTCCTTTTGATTGGCCACATTTGCAATATACTACTGAAATCTGCAAATTCACCCTTTTTTCACCTTGTCTTTGGGCCTGCTTTCACCCCCTAATCTTTCTTTTAGTGATATCCATAAAGTAAGGAAATTTTTATTAAGTCTCAGTATGAAATGTTGAAACTCGATACAAAATGCAAAATCTTAGCATAGTAGCATAGTAGGATAAAAGAAGTCAAGGGTGAAACTCAGAAAACTGTCAAAATTGATGGCTTTTAAAGGTCCCCCCCCCACCCTTGAATGTTAATGTGTTTTTTGGTAGGTTTTCTTTGAATCTCATCTTATTTATGACCAAATTCAAGGTACTAGTGTTGTCTTTTCCTAACTCTGCGGATACCTCCACTATGCATAAATATATTGGATTCAAAAGGTTAGCATAATTTGGCCAGGGGCTCTCAAGGGACCAGGGGTGGGGCTCCAGCCAATCACGAATTACCGAATCAAAAAGTTGCGGACAAGCATCAATTATTTTATATAAGTAGATCAGGAGAAAGGATTGATAGGACCTTGATAATTATTTAGTTAATAGTTTTAAGTTGGGACAATTTTCATTCGATGAGACAGTAAGAATTTAGAAAGCATTTTGTTATCAACAACCACACGTTGTGAACGTAACTTCCGTTGCAGCCATTTTTGCATCTAATGCAAGGAATTTCAACTCATGATTAGATGTGGGAATTTCGACCCATCGAGAAAAAAAAGTAGGCAAGAAATAGAGAAGAGAGATCATTGCAACAATTTCGTATAAATAACATTGGTCGTCGTCCTGCCATTCGGGTAGAAAACATAGACATCATTCACACGTGTAGCTTGTGACAGAGCTACATACAATTGGCCATGGGTGAACACAGGTTCATGCAAGTAAATGCCAATGGTTTTCATGGTCTGGCCCTGCGACTTGTTAATGGTCATAGCGAATGCCAATTGTAAGGGGAATTGGTGCCTTTGTAAAGTGCATGGCCACTTCAAACGATTTGTTGTCGTGGTGATGCGCGATATGTTGACAATATTCCCTGCATGCGTGCCACCAATGGTCTATGTGACGATCAATCTCCGTGCCAAATGTTAAATGATTAAACAAGTCCGATTACAAAATCCTAAGGCCGCATCGAGATTTCTTAGTAACATAATAGGGACGCCAACTTTGAGGGCTAGGCGATGTGGTGGCATACCTACCAGAGTAATGGTGTTGAAAAATTATGTGCCAATCGTCATAGCTTGGTCGTCCCCTGTTTCCATCGAGTCTACTGACAAAAATACGTGCTCTCACCTGGGCACAACCTCGATAATCTAAGTGTTGAGAGAATTCACGACTATATTTTTTGTTGTCAGAATAGTTCAACTGTCCATGTACCCTTGGTTTGCGTAATTGATTGTTAGGGCCGGGAAAACAGCGTGGATGAGGGTCTCTAAAGATGGTGCTTGATGGATTTCTGGGTATAAGGCGATCTCGACTCCAACTAAGGGCTTCGGTGGAAAATGATCAATGATAGGAGACTCTTGACCATTGTCGATTCTCAGAAGGTACTCAGCATACGGCCTGGAGAGGGGATTTATGTGTAATCTCATGTTTTCCGTGAGAGTCAAGACACACACTTGACACCATAAAATTGAACGTGAAAGGATCGCAGAAACGATTGTTGCCCGAGAGCCTTTAGACACCATTAGCAGACACTGTTGGAAATCACCCCCAAAGACAACCACTTTACCACCAAAAGGCGAATTTGGGCGTTACATGATGTCATGCAAAGTCCGGTCTACCACCTCGGCACAATGTCGGTGTTGTGCTAGAACCTCATCCCAAATGATCAACTTTGCTTCCTAGAGTAGCTCAGCATAATCACTTTGCATAGGTATTGAGCACATTGAGTCCCTACCAAGGGCAATTGGGATCTTCAAAACCAAATGTGAATAGTTCGTCCACCTTCTAATAGGAAAGTTGTTATGCCAGAAGAGGCAACCCTGATGGTGATGTGTTCGTCTCATCAAACCAATGCTAATAACATGCAATATACAAAGGTTTTGCCTGACCCACCTAGACCGTTTAGGAAAAATATTGCCCCTTCGCTTTGGGCTATTGCGTTGAACACTGTAGTGACAGTTGTTTCCTGGAAAATGTTGAGCCGCGGGAGATTTTGGTTGATGTAGCCATGGAGTACGTCTCTATTATAGTCAAGCTCTGCATCCAATTGAGGATTAACACGCAACATTTTTATAGGCGGCAAAGTGAGCGGCATTTCCGGAAATTCGTGCAAACCTTTGTTTGTCAACGCTAATTTGGCCTCGAGGAGTAGTAGGGTGTCGTTGTAAGCATCCTTGATAGTGCCTCCATTCGTGATGCGTCAATGTCACATATCGTGCGACATATCATCTCGATATCTTTCCCATAACACTTTCGAATTCAAAGGAAGGCAGAATAGTAAGAGAGTCACAAAGAGATTCCTTAGCCTCTTTGCGTTTTGATTGATACATGTTTTTCACATGCACGTGTCCCATTTTGCGTCATCCTGCATTAATCCCAATGCTTTGCAAGTAGCTTGAAACATCGAATGCTTTATGTCGTCAATAGTTCGGAGATGTTCGAAAGAAGTCACGCCCAGTACGACTATAAGTAGGAGGCGGAGGAAGAATTGTTCACTAGCGATGAGATGTACGAAATACATTCGCCCAATAGCTTTTTCTCCTCGCTCTCAGGTCGACCAAACTTTTCTTTAAATTTTCCAAACATGATCAGCATGGAAGTCCACATACACCACGTTCTGCCCATCTGCATTTTGAGCATTATACGCAAAGTAGGCGGTCAAAGTGGTTTTCTGGCGGGCAACACGTTTCGCCACGATGGCCAAATGTTCATTTTCATTAAAAATGATGTTGTGCTGTCATGGCAAATGAACAACTAATCGAGTGACAGGCGGCCATTCTGTATGCTTTTTGAATGAAAGTAAAGAATCGACCCCTTTAGCAACACTCAAATATCGAGCGTTAATGTATTATTGGATTTCATTTATTGGATCGGTAATCACTGCTACAACACGGTCAGGACCTTTGTAAACGTATTTAAAAAGGTATTTGACACTTTGAATACCAGTGAACACCTCGACGTTAATATGTGCATTAAACATCTTGGTAAGGTAGGGGTTGTGGGGCACCACACATCACTTGTCATACGCAAAGCCATTTGGAGTCTTTCAAAATGTTTGACCATCGTTTTGTCGAGGGTAGATAGGGTAACTGTCTTTGCCTTGTGTTATCTCCTCAGAGAAAGCTTGCGGATACCGTTGCTTGCATAAACCGTTGCTTGCATAAACCGTTGACCACGTAGGGTGCGTTAGGGTATTCTTGGCTGCATGATCCATGCAACAAACATTTTGTGACCATTTCAAAAAGAGGTGTGTTCTCTGGAAGAGGAAGTTCCGCCGACACTAAGCGATCTATGTTTTTGGTTGTGGAAACTTTCTGCTTTGAAAGAAATATAAGGAGCATATGGATGTGAAGTAGGCCTCGTTTCTAGTATTCCCTTGTCGAGATGTTCCCAATAACGTTGGTGAACCATCCAATTTTTGCCACTCCTTTAAAAAGGGCTTTCACCTTCATTTGAAATATGTAGGTGACCAAATTTGGACGGTTAGAGGCTGTTTGGTTGGCCTTGAGCTCCACGATTATTTCCTCCCAATTCAGGTTACAAGTGAATGGGAGGAAGACATCCATAGTTCCTTTGCTTCGCATAATAGCCATCGCATCTTGATACGCTTGCACATGAAATGTGGAGAACCACGAAATGAAACTAGGAGAATAATTCGCTGACCCATTTGCGCATGATCTAATTGGACATCATGTTCGACCATATCTACCAGCCCTTGGTAGAGTTCCGCACGAAGTTGAGCTTGGGTTTTAGCACCAAAAAGTTAAGAATGTTCTGCTATGTTTTGGTAGTAACGTTGATGATATAATGTTGAAAAAGGCGACCACCGAGATGCAGAGCGAAAAGTTCGCAACTAAAGTGCACTCTTTGTGCGTAATAAGCCACCATTGAGACCCTTGTGCATGTTATGTCCTGATTGTTCTGTAGTCGCAGATTTTCAGACCACCCGTCCTCCCCAATGAGAAAAAGCAGCGAGTATTATAAAGGATTGTAAAAAGGTGCTAGCTCGTTCATCTGCTGTAAACCACCTCCATATCGTCGTTGTACAATGACATTGCGATTTCCAACCTTTCACAGCTTGCCAGGAATTATCATTGCAACCTCATTTGTCGTAGGGATGTTATAACGATGGACATCTCCATTTCCTAGGGTATGGCTAGTTGTAATGCAAATGTGGACCTCTTATGCAGGGTTTGCGGCGAAATAGTTGGCTGCACAAATGAAGACATTGACATAAGGATTTACGCACCCGAGGATCGTGTGAAGTGTCGTCAAATGCGCCAGGCTTAAATTAGGGTTTTACATCTGTCAATTCAGACCCTCATTTACTACATCATGCACATAGGCCTGAAGAAAGCCTGGCAATTGCCCTTCTACGGGTTCCATACCACTAATCAAGTGGTAAAATCCTCCTTGCACTTTGTAGGTATGCACTCCTAGTCCGAGCTTGAAGCCCACACTTTGGACCCTTGTGGACATAAATGTGAATGCAGCATTATATAAATGAAGATGTTTACGCAATTTGGCATTTTGTCGATCTTGTGACATTGCCATGTACTTTGGCGAGGTGTGAATAGGAGGCAAAAGATTTTTCCCTGAAGCACAACATTTACTATAGTGTGGTCTTCAAAAAGAGCCCACAATGCGCTCTTCGATCCAGAAGCAAAAGCCACAATGGTTGCATTGCTCATTCAGGTGTCCGAATATTTGTCAGTCTACTTGCAGGTCGGCCAAGGGTACCACAAATCTTGTAAGGCCATGTGTTGTCCAGCCTAAAGTTGATCCTTTGCGCACACGACGTGATGTTGTTCAACGCATCGCACAACATCTATCATTAGTTGGGTTTGATAACCCCATTCTATTTCAATAGCATGTGCTCTTGTATGTTGTTCCACATTTTCCAATAATCGTTGAGCAATATCAACCATACATCGTGCTTCTTCATGTTGGGCCCCACTACATGCAACCCTTTCAAGAGCTACTGTAGCACGACGGAGTTTTTGACGTTCTTGAGCAATTGTTCGCCTTTCTTCATCGTTTGCATATCTACGCGGCACTCCAAGACCTTGTCTACGATTCTTTTAGTCAGAAGCAAAATGGAGTCAGGTTCTAAAAACACAATAGCGTAATTTCATATTTAATTACCATTATGATAGGCACAAGTCTAACCTTGGGGTCAGCATATCACGAGCAATGTATCTATATTATTTGTGTCATTTGAGTATCAGGTAGCCCTTTCCTAGTCAAACAAACTAATTTAATTTTAAATAATCATATGAGGCACTAACCCACCAGAAACACCACACATGGAAGAGCCAAAAGGAGTGAGGAAAAAGGTATTTCTGCCATGACAATATTTGCAGTGCTTGTGCTCCTGTTGTTTCACATTTTTCAACTCTACAACCATGAGTGACGTGATGACTCCCATAGCTCCTCCAGAAAATGATGCCACAATTGGGTCAACTTCACTATGGCCCCCCACTTAGTAATCTCAAGTTTAGGAGCACAAACACCCAACCAAGATGCTCAATCACACCCACATTCAAGAGGACATGATCCTCAAGTGACCCAGATCCAGCACATCGAACACATGCCAAGTACCCTGCATGGTTTCCAATTGCCAAATATAATCATGAATTGGTGTTAAGTTTCCAACTAACAAAATGAATCTTTTGATTATCAAATAGAATATGTATATGTATTTTCTATGCCATTTGAGTATCAGGCAGCCCTTTCCCAGTTAGACAAAACCAATCTAGTTTTAAAGAATCATATGAGGCACTAACCCACCAGAAACACCACTTATGGAAGAGCCAAAAAGAGTGAGGAAGAGGTACCTGTGCCATGACAATATTTGTAGCGCTTGTGCTTTTGTTGTTTCACATTGTTTAATTCTACAACCATGAGTGATGTGATGACTCCCACAGCTCCTCTAGAAAATGATGCCACAATTGGGTCAACTTCACTGTAGCCCCCCACGCAACAATCTCAAGTTTAGGAGCACATACAACCTCCTAAGTCAAGACCTCACTACTAAATGACCATCAAAGTGACTCCTTGATGGTCTTACTTTGTTGTTCTTTTCATGGAAGTGAAAGGTTTGGAGGATAAACCTCAAAATGGTCCAAAATCACAAAATTGTTCTTACTGGGCCAAGTGGGCAATTTGTGTGCAATTCATCATGGCCTTTTAAGTCAAACAGTTTTAGATCCAGGATTAGGGAAGACTGTCAAAACCTGAGCTAAAGTGGAAGATGCATGTTTTTAATGAAGTCTTCATATGATGTGCCCCTAATCCCCAGCTTCAATTCCAACTACAGTGCATAGAATTCGAGCAAAAAAGAAACCATAGACAATCAGGAATGCACAGGGTCCTTGTGAAACTCTAAACTCAACTACTCTATTTATAATTGCTAACACAATTCTGTTTTTCAAGCCTTGTAGACACATCATCTAGCGATGTATTTATAGGTGCTTGATTTTACTCTATGTTGGTTTTAAGTTTTTGCAAGACATTCTTTTCAGCTTTACATGATGAAAGAGAGTATGGAAAACCAAGAGATTAATGAAGAGTCTTACAATGGGAGCTATAAGGCCACCCAAAAAAATGATTCCAACTAGTAGTGAAAAGCAACTTGCAAAATACTATTGCAAAGTCTCTCTCCGACCCAATTCCACCAAACTTTTGTTTCTATGTTCCTAAATCACAAAATGCTCCAAATCATCATCATCATCATCTTCTTCTTCTTTTTCAAATTCTGGTTTTGGGGGTGACTACCAAAAATCTCTCTCCAACCGATTTCCTCCACACTTTGTTTGTGTGTTCCTAAATCACAAAATGCTCCAAATTTTCTTCATATGTTTTTATTTTGTGGGACCACATATTGAGCAGCAGTGAAGGTGCTCTAAATCATTCACATTCATCACTCTCAAAAGTTATGGTCTATTTTGGGGGGTGGGGCGGGGTCAAGCTTTCAACTTTCCAAAAGTCTCTAGCGACATGCTATTCTTCACCCCCACCCCACCCGCCTCCAAATCGAGCTCTATTCGGCGCTTGTTTCACTTGTCTTCTTACACATAACAGTGTTGCGTTTCAATGTCCAGGATCGAGGAAAGGCTAATAATATAAAAACCTATGTACTATATGCCATAGCTATATACCCTTGTAACCAATGGCTCCCATACCATTTCCCATAGGTAGGTAGCTTGTGATTGACCCCAAAAAAAGTTGTTGTGCCTAATTTGGGGATATTCCATTGTGGGTTTCCCTCGTTTTGGTTCTTTATTTGGACACCTTATGGATAACACAACACAACTTAGGGGATGAGATCAAAAAGAGGTGGTGAAAGTGGGGCCCAATTGGGTTCCACTTTAAAGATAACTTTATTATAAAAGTTGAAAGCTCACCCCCCACGCCACTTGCCTCCAAATCAAGCTCTGTCCGGCACTTGTTTTGCTTGTCTTCTTGCACATAACAGTGGAGTGCCCACATACTTCCACTCACAGTTCTCAAGGAAGGGGGGTGGGGGGGGCTCAGCCAATCCGAAATAATCGAATCAAGAAGTAGAACCCAATTTTTATATATAAGTAGATGTGAAGATAAAGGATCTCAAATTCAAAATTTCAAGTTTCAAATCTACTTTTACTCATTTCCATTCTTCTAAAGGTATTATTATCATCCAATATATTATCCTTTTTTCCACCATCTATTAGGAGTTAGTGATTTTTCTCCTATTGGAGAAAGTTGTAAGAAAAAGTTTTCAAAAATTCAAATTAGAAATCACGTCCAAAAATAAAAAGACAAACGATCCAAATTTGCGTTTTTAAAGAGAAGGCGAAACAAGGACACAAAAAAAGACCCCAAATTAATGGCCAATGGAAGGTTCCATGTTTGGTGGCCCTTGAAATGAATCCAATGTTTGAAGGTCAATGGGGAAACATCTTGTTTAGTGGCTAATGGAAGGTTCCAAACACTAATAGAAATCTCGTTGTTTGTTATTAATCACTACGCAATTTGCATGTAATTGGTTGTTGTTTATGACTATTTTGGTCATGTTTGCAATTACAAATTTCCTATTGTATAAGTTTTGGGCCATACGGTTATGTGTGCAACTAAATGTGTATAACATGGACACGTGTCATAAAAATAATGGCTTAAACTTATACATACTTAAATTATTCTACTTAATATATCTACATAGACTATGTATAATAATATTATGTACCTTCAATATTAAAATTAAACCCGTGCTAACTAAGGTTAACCTAAACTAACCTAGGCTAAATTAATTAAAAATTTAAATTAACCATGGCTAAATTAAGTCAGGCTAAACTAATTATGACTAATTTAGATTAAGCTAAATTAAATTAAGTTAAATTAACTGTGGTTAAATTAAGTTGAGCTAAATTAATTATGATTAAATTAAATCAAACTAAATTAAATTAGGTTAAACTAACCATAACTAAATTAAATTGGGCTAAAATTAAATTAGATAAAAATTGACCATGGTTAAATTAAATTATGTTACTAACCATAGTTTAATTAAATTATATTAAAATAATTATGACTAGATTAAATTCAGCCAAACTAATTATGGCTAAATTAAGTTAGGCTAAACCATTTATGGCTAAAATAAATTAGGTCATATTAATTATGGCTAAATTAAATCAAGCTAAATTAAATTAGGGTAAAATTAACCATGGTTAAACCAAGTTAGGTTAAATTAAATTAGGCTAAAACTAATTATGGCTAAATTAATTATGGTTAAAATTTTAAAATAATAAAATAAATTAAAATTAACCATGATTAAATTAAGTTAGGTTCAACTAATTATGGCTAAATTAAATTAATTTAAATTGAATTAGGCTAAACTAATTATGACTTAATTAAGTTAAACCAAACTAATTATGGCTAAATTAAGTTAGGTTAAACTATTTATGGCTAAAATAAATTAGGGTATACTAATTATGGTTATATTAAATTAAGCGAAATTAAATTAGGCTAAAATAACTATGATTAAATTAAATTAAGCTAAAACTAACTATGCTTAAATTAAATTAGGCAAAACTAAATTATGTTAAATTAATTATGGCTAAAATAAATTATTGAAGCGCAACGGAAAAGAAGTAATGAAAAATTAACAAGAAAAAAAAAAGGGGTTTAAGGGTTACAAAACGTTTCTTTTTTCTTTTTTCTTCTTTATGGACCTTTCCTACTTTCAAACCCCATTACTTTTTTGTTTCTAATTCATTTTAAATGATTTAAAGTGTTATAGGAGTGCCACTTGAAGTTCTTCAAATCATCTTTGAAGTCTGATAACAACATAACAACATAAAAGGAGCTTTTTGGGTGTTTAAGAATTATCCTCTATAGTTTTCAATGGTTTATTTTTTCAAGCTTTTCACCCCCTTCACTTTGGGGGCCATAACTCTTTCATTTATAATCCATTTTTGATGATTCTTGGTGTGTTAGATTCACTAAAAGGCTTCAAGTTTTGTTTGGACACTAGACGCAACAAAGCCCTCCCCGTGCTAGTATACTCTAATATAGTAATTGCATTTAATGTGCAAGTAAATTGGTTAATGAGGTTTTAAATGGAAATTTTTATCCCATATCATTTGGATTTTAATTCAATTTGGCATAATATATAACTAGGGGCAATGACTATGTACTAACAAAATACCAAGTGCCATTGGGGATAAGTGAATACAAAAAAAGTTTGACCTTTATAAAATGGCTAAACTTAAAAATAAAATTGGATTATTCTAAACCTATTTATATAGCCTAAGCCTGGCTACTTTTCAACCTATTTACATACTTAAGTAAACCTAGCTACGGAGTAGGGTTTAATAATTACCTACCTAGGCACCATGTGTCAACATCTTATTAACTTTAAATTGACGATTTAAATTTTGTTAATTAATATTTTAAAATAAAAAGGTGGGCCTTAATTATCACATGTCATCATATAATCGTTGTTTAAAAATGAACATGTGTCAAATGGTTAATGAATGTTCCATGGTGTGCCATGTGTCATCATCTCAATGGTAGAAACTTTAACAATTGAGATTAATCCAACGAATTTTTAATTTATATAACACAATAATAATAATAAAAGTGACACGTGTTCAACTGTAAGTCGTTTAATTTTTAAACATGTGTCATACTTTGATTAGTTGCATTATAGTTGTAAGGAGAGTTACACATAAGGTGCAACTACATTTGGATTGGTATGTATGGATGAACATGTACATTAACATTGTATATACATGTTATATATGTAGTGTTGCATGCAACTAAATGTCATGTGTAACTTGTCTTAAGCAACTACACAAATTTGTAATTGCATGTGTCGCATATAATTGAATTTTAGTTATAAACGATAGTTGTGATACCCAAAATTTCTAATAATGAAGCTTGGTGGTCCTTGGAATGTTCCATGTTTGGTTTCTTGTGGAAAGAGAAGGTGAAACATCTTTTTCACTTCCTTCCTTTTCTTCATCCCATAAAATTTTACTTAAGCATTTTTTCCATTGGTTTTAAGGTTTTATTTTATCATCTTTCTAGACCATTACTTCATATCTTTCCTTCCTTTTTCTCAACCTATAAATTACAATCACACAATTCGAAGTACAAAATTTTCCACACATTCATCACTAAATTGATCTTGATCGAATTTTTTTTCTTTTTTTTGAATTCATGGTGTCACACATGGCTATGTTTTATGGGCTTCCAACTGCACAAATGAATGAAAAACCGCCTCGAGAATTCTCCTTAGATTCTGAACCACAAGAAATGCACTTTCATCCTAAAATCCAACCCCCTCGGGCTTGGTATTATTGAATTCCTTCAAATTATCGTACTTTGGTGATTTTGTTCTAGGTTGACCCCGATTCTAGTGATGAACTAAAAACTACCTTTGAAGGTTTTTATGAAACTAAATATAATTCGATTTTTGCATGGTCTTTAATTTTTAGCATTGGACATTATTATTGATTGCATGGTTCGATTTGTCGATTATCTCTTAATAGTTAAGCGGATTACTTAGTTCGCACCATCCAACCCATCTTATATTTCCTACAATTATGAATTATCACTATGGCATAACTTAGGACTTAACATATATTTGTAGTTCCTCTTTGAACTTCTCCATAACTTGAATAAAAACTATGTTCATTGTGAAATCCATGTTGTAATTTTCACCCTATCACCCTACTCATTTCAATTGTTATGTTGTTTGAAATTAATCCTACATGCTTATAATGCTTAAATAATACTTTATATCCATTAGAGCCTTCATTGACACCACTTAATTGTTTCAAGAATCTCAAATCATCCTTATTTGCATGACTATGCACTAAATATTAAAATGAAACCAATGTTATGCCAAACATTACAAATTTTGTTGTTAAATCTAACCCCAACCTTTTACAAAATTTTCACCCCTAATATTGAAGCTTTAAAATTATGATTACCAACTTTTGTTGAAGAAAATAATTGAATTTTAAAACAAAAATGACCTTTGCATGCAACCATGCACACCCATCATTTTTCATTCTAACATGAATGAAAACCATTAATAGCCTTATCACATCCTAATATCCTTGATGTAATTCTTGAAAATTGAGATTACTACGCATGGCTATGTTAGTAAGGTTCACAACATAATATTATTTTATAGTTATGAAATTATGAAATTTATAAATTATCATGCATAACATTCATAGTGACATTTTCAATGTTTCAAAATTGTTTAAATATAATGAAATGTTTAATTTTAGTGCCTAATTTTTTTCCTATGCGAGTTATTACATTTTGTGAACCCTAATTTAACAATATCCTTTCCCTTAAGCTTCATAGTTAATCATTTATCCAATAAGTAACCTTTGAAAATATGTATTAATGGCATTTAGGAAATTATAATTAAATTGAACGTTGTGGGCCATTTGAAATTTATTAAGTACGTTGAGGATAATTATTCAAATATTAAAGGTTGAATAACCTTATTAGTCTAATGAGTCGATGTGCACTAGTTATTTTATTATTATTCATTAAAAATATTTGTAGTATTATATAAGTTGTAGGTGTAGTTTTGAATTTGATCACTTACAAGCGAAACATCCAAAAAACCAAACTTATGAATTTAATTGAATAAAAAATTCAGTTGATGAAGCAAAGGTCAGAAGTATAATGGTGTTTTATAAATAAACATGGTATTCTATTGATGGGCATGTAGGAAAGTTCTATATGTTATTACTAAATCCTATGAAGGATAGGATAATAAAATTAGTATAACCTAAACAAAAACCTAATAAATCTTCATAGCTATAGAAATTCGATCAATTGACGAATGGTGTGAATAAGGTATTCAACTTTTTGTTTCATTAGTAATGGCTTTATTGGACCTTTGAACCAACAATAATTTCCATCATTAGGGACCCAAGTCATACAAAAAAGACAAACATCGTTATCCTCACATTAACACTCATAAAATCTTTTAAGCCTAATTCTGAATGTAAATATTAATTCTAAATAGATGGTAAGAACGTGAAGGTTAGGTGACACATGACGATCCCACATTAATTGAACTATTCAAGTGCACACCATTGTTTTGATCATTTTTTTTTTGCATAATTGTTGGGAAACATTCACTTCAATTAGTGTTTTTAAAATTTTTCATCTTGTATTGATGTGATTAAAAGAAATGAAGATGTAGTGGCATCATCCGCCATGGTTTGATATTTACCTACGTCAATAAAAATAAAAATAATAATAGTTCATAACAACAACCTTGGACTTAAATTCAAAATAAGGATGATGCATTTATTTAAGGTAGGCATAATTGTGGCGGTGCAGGTTACAACGGCAAAACTATGAAAAATTCTTAACACCCTGGTTTTGACGGATTCATTAAACCTTAATTTTGACGGTGGATCCAAATAGTACATAATAATTTTTATACGGAAGATTTACTCATTAGTAATTAGTATAATTTATTATGTATTATGCAAGTAATCAATAAATGGTAATGAATGATTAGTATGTACTAAAAAAAAATTACATAAGCTAGGAAGAAGGTTATTAATGTTTTTGAGTTGATTTGGTCAAAGAAGAACCAAAGGATGTTACTTTTTACTGTTTGTAACTATCATAAAGGTTAATTATTTTTTTTAAAAATTAGGATGATAGGTCAAACGAATGGGCTTGACAATGATTAAACTTAAAGTATCCCATCAAAATATCCAAAATAAGGGAGGGATGAATTCTTCAAATTCATTGGTCATGAAGATTATTGTTTTAACTTGATTAGTGAATGGAACCTTTTCTAATGTTCCATTGGGTATAATGATTTTCATCCCAAACATCATTGGAAGGTGGAATGATCATCAAATTTCATTAGTTCATGAAGGGAGAAAAGATTTTCGATTGGAAAAAAGGATTTCCACAAGTTTTCATTGACCAAGGGAAATCAACTCAAAGGGGGGGGGGGGGCGGTCAAGTGAAAGGCCCCTTGGGGGTTGGGCTTTTTTTTTTTGTTGGGGGGGTGAGGGGTTTTATGTTTTTTAA
>Ga0116231_10008153_pt1 | contig 18550 bp, 9 predicted proteins | sample S1TSphgellanicum_2_FD_89695 | JGI IMG/M metagenome (GOLD analysis project Ga0116231, IMG submission 89695) | Host-associated microbial communities from peat moss isolated from Minnesota, USA - S1T2_Fd - Sphagnum magellanicum MG | ecosystem: Host-associated > Plants > Peat moss > Unclassified...
GATGGTTTGTTTCTCTTTTCTTCATTACACAAGTTTGTGTATTTCTTGTGACAAGAACCTTGGAGAGTTCTTGATGTTATGTTTTGTGTTGTGAGCATTATGTTGTAGTTTCCTTTCAATAAAGATTTATGTTTGCACTTGAGTAGATCTCCTATTTGTTAACACTGCAACTGATACTACAGGAGCAGGTTGACGAGTTCATGGAAGAAGAAATCACAGATGTGGATGATTACGTAGATTGGATGAGATGGGTGTCTAATGCAGAGCAATGTAAACAAGTCCTGTATGAATCCACGCATGATGCAGCTGTTCCACTTTTGCTACAGAAACCCAGCTGAGGACACGTTTCCTCAAGTCCAGCACTACTACAAACTGTCCATATGAGAGATGGCAACTCTAACGGCAGCCACACTGAGTAGTTGGCATCTTCCAACCATGATGAAATGGATACTAGATGGAGGGAGATCTGTCAGCGAATTAGGATTACACCAGCTTGGAGGAAGAGGGACGAAAACAACTTTGGAGAGTTCTAGAGCGGTACCAAGACGTTTTTGCTTAGAACAAGGGTGAACTAGGTTGCTGCACTATTGGGGAACACTTTGTGGATACGCAAGGGTTCCCACCTTGCAAAGCATCTCCTGGTCGATTATCCTACTGGGAAGAGGCAGAGGTGAAAAGGCAAATTGATGTCCTGGTCGATTTGGGCAAGATGAAGCCCAGTAGCTTTGAGTATGCATGTCGGGTAACTCTACCAGTGAAGAAAGATGGGAGCAGGCGTTTCTATGACGACTATCGACCACTCAACGCACAAACACACCAGGATTCATTTCCAATGCCACTTGTGGAGGATGTGATTAATCAACTAGGAAACTCATCATGGTTCACTGCCTTGGACTTGCAGTCTGGCTTCTAGCAAATTCGAATGGCTCCAGAAGACATGAAGAAGACAGATTTGATCACTAAAATCAGGTTGTATGTCTGGACAGTCATGCCATTCGGCCTCAAGAATGCAACGAGTACGTTTACCAGAACTATGTCGGAGGTCTTTAAGGACTTGGGTAGCAACTTCCTAAAAGTATTCATTGATGACCTCAATGTGCACAGCGAAAGCTGGGAGGAGCATCCGCAACATTTGGGTGTAGTGCTGTACAAACTCAGGGAAGTAAACCTCAAACTGAACCCAAACAAATGTTGTTTTGCTGCAAAGAGCATTACATTTCTGGGCCATGTCGTTAGTGAGGAGGGCACCAAACCAGATCTTAGCAAAATTGAGGTAGTTTTGCATTTTCCGCAACCTAAAACAGTCACAAATGTCAGGTCGTTCTTAGGTCTGACAGGGTATTACCGAAACTATGTCCAAGGCTATTCACGGCTGGCAACTCCTTTGTTTGAGCTAACCAAAAAGGATGTTAATTTTGTGTGGGATATGGGCTGTCAACAGGCATTCCAGGAATTAAAGGCAGCTCTGGTTGATGCGCCTATTCTCACACGACCTGATTTCAAGAGGAACTTTTGTCTGGATGTTGACTAGTCACCTAGAGGTGTTGGAGCGATATTATCATAGAAAGAAGGAAGATTTGAAAAGGTGGTGGCTTATGCCAGTAAGAGTGTGACAGAAGCACAAAGAAAATTCCATCCCATGGAAGGGGAGTGCTACGCACTAATCTGGGGCATCATGCATTTCATGCAGTACTTGCACAAGAATCATTTCATTCTGCACATAGATCACAAACCTCTGGAATGGTTAGCCACCGTGTCCGATGCGCATGGCAAGAGGGGCAGGTGGGTAGACATGTTACAGGACTTCATTTTCAAGATAATCTACCGACCAGGACTCAGACATACGAACGTCAATGCTTTGAGTAGGAATCTAGTTGGACCAGCCACGGATGATGATGACTGTAGTGAAGAGATCCAAGACATTGGAAATACACTAACTGACACACCTAGAGGAGAAAGGGAAATTTTCTTTGTTCAGACTGGCAAAGAAACATAATGGCTCAATGTCAGGAGAAAGGACAGGGAATGTGTACAACATCAGGCATGTTATTTTGGCATCAACCACTGTAATTATGTTGGCAACCAGCAGCTATATGTGGTTGACGTTGTATCAGAAGAAGACCAACCCAAGGAGCTTGTTCCATGTGAGGCAAAAGTTGCAAAGGGGGGTGAGCTTATGCAGGACGATAATGTGGGAGTGGTGCTGAAGAGAAGGAGGCCCCAGTACTATGACAAGCAACAGCAATTGGAGCTCGTGTTGGCAACTCAACAACTGTTTGAATCTGGTGAACATGACTTGGTTCCTACAGGTTCCGATGAGGAGGATGAGTGGGGAGCAGACATAAGGCACCGATACATATGGGAGGATGTACCCTGCCTGGACTTACTGCAGGGAGGCATGCTACCAGACACTGTTGATCCTGTGGAAGTTAAGAGAGCAAGGAAGAGAGTGTCGAACTACCACTGGCAGGATCAATCACTTTATTTTAAGGGGTTACTTGTACCAAGGCCAGAAGACTGCATGGGACTAGTGGTCCGAATGCATAAGGACCTAGGGCATTCTGGAGAAGAAAGAACTCTGGCAGAGATATGTAGGAGGTACTTTTGGCACAATCGGATTAAGGATGTGAAGACTGTTGTGAAGGTATGTCAACAGTGTCAGATGGTGAGAAGGATGGGGAGTATACGCTCAGAAGATGAAGAGTTAAAGAGTATACCCATTTGTGATCTGTTCCATAGAGTGGCTATGGACACTGCAGGACCATTGCCTGAAACCAAGTCAGGAAACAAGTACATTCTGGTGGCCATCGACCACTATTCTAAATGGTGCGAGGCTAAGGCAGTTGTTGATCATGGTGCTAAGACTACGGCCAGGTTTCTGGAAGATGACACAATCTGCAGGTATGGAGTCCCCAAGTTTGTGCTGACTGACAATGGTGGAGAATGGGTTGCAAAACTCGATGTTATGTGCAAGGACTACGACATCCAACATTAACACACTGCACCCCAGTGGCCTCAGTGTAATGGGATGGCGAAGCGTTTGATCAAGACCATCAAACATGGCATTATCGTTCTTGCTGCAGCACCAGAAAACGTAGATTGTTACGACGAGCATCTGGCTAAAATATTGTTTGGATACAGATGTGGGATCCAGGCTAGCACCAAGTTTTCACCCTTCATGATTTTGACTGGCCGCACACCCGTCTCAGGGCAGACAATTACCTGCACGCTCTAATTGCTATAACTGATGACGATGTTGATGTTGAAGTTGCTACAGCATAGTATCTACAAAAGGTGAAGCTTATAGCAAGCATCCATGAGAATGTCTTGCTCAATGTGGAACAAGCACAGAAGAAGCAAAAGAAGACCTATGAGGGCAGAAAAGGTAAGCAAACTTTTGAAGGTCTGGTTGCAGGTGAAAACAATGGTGAAAATGAAGAAACCAGGAAAGAAGAAAGCTTTGGCTGTAAGCTGGGAAGGTCCGTACCAATTCATTGAGCATGCAGATGGGAAAGGGAACTATGATCTTGAAGCAAGCAGCAGAATTTGCATCGTCCAGGATGTTGATGGACATCAGTGGGAAAGATCTCCTAAGGATCTTCAAATCTATCACGTTCAACCGAATTAAGTGAAGCTAAAGGACTCAACTTTTCTTAAAAACGGAGGGGTTACATATGTGACCAAACAGTAGGTCACCTCATTGGTGTGAACACATCATGATTTTGAGGTTTGCTTTTTGTTTTATTAGCCGTCATTTGTGCAGTCGGAAGCCCTCCATTACTACTGCAGATAATGCATGGGGAGGCTTTTCTCTTGGTAGGGATGTTATGGAGTGCAGGAAGGAGGCGGCACGAATGATGGTGAAGCATGGAGCTGTATTGATGAGGGGAGGCAGAAGGAAGGAGGGCGGCAAGAGGACAAAAGGTGGTGGTGAGCTGATAGCTGCGGGGGGGTCCAAACGAATGAACAGGCAATGTAGATGCAAGACATGTAGAGAGTTGTAGAGAGTTATAGGGAGCTGTAGAGAGCTGTGGAGAGTTGTTTTTGGTAGAGCTTGGCAGGTTGTTGAAATTTCTTCCGCTGCGCCAGTAACTTGGCCAAGCAATTTTGTAAAGGGACCTATGAAAGGTTGATGTCGAGGCATGATGATGACTTGAGGGATTCGAGCTTTAGAATGGGTGTGCATATTGAGCAGAGTGCATGTCAGGGATGAGGGGCTTGGGTTGCAGTGCCTTGCATCTGTGTTGTCGGTTGTGGTCTAAGTGAGTACCAGAGAGCAAAGGGGGAATCCTGAAAGTGGAGAAAATGGGTGTATCGAATGAGGATGTAGAAAGGTTTTGAAACCAGCAGTGCTGCTGATCATTTTGCATGAAAGTCAGTTTCTTTGAGTGGCACCAGCAAGCATGGTATCAATTGTTCAGAGTCAGGTGTTTCAGACTGCATTCTGGACTCAAGGGTGATCAGGTCATAGGTCTTTAATCCAGCAGAGTGAAGGAAAGCTGCATTGTTGCATTCTGTGGGGGAATCGGGTTAGAGGCTCAATGGATCGAGTGAACACTGAGAGATTTGACCTCAAGGGCTAGACCTTCACAGGTGTTTGATCTTTGATGAATACATTGGAGCCAGAAAGCTTGTGCTCTCTAAAGATTTTCATGAAAGGCAAGGTGTAAGTTTTGAATTTTATAATCTGCTGTGTCGATTTGTGGATGCATGAGTTGTTTCCATTCAAAGATCAGTGAATGCAGGTAGGAATATTTTGTGATGAGTTTAGAGAGAAAGGGTCAGCGAATTGTGGTTTGTCTCAAAAGATCAGAAGAGAGACCACTTTGTTCATGCCCATACTAATAGTCAGGTCTATTATTTCGTCTCGTCACGCTCTCTTTTGGTTACAATAGCACTAGTGTATTATATGTTTGTGAACTTCATGGCACTGCCTCTGGATAATGAAAGAGAGAGGTCTCTGTTTGAATGTACACAAATGGACAACTCCAACAACAACAAATGTAATCAGCTGCATCATGGCCCCCAAACTATTGAAGTACTCTAGTGGCATGGCGCGATTCCTAACTGCTGATAGGTGACAAGTACCTCTGCTAAGTTTAGGGGAAGGCAGCCAAGTTAAGTGTAGGGTAAGGGCGGGTCCAAGGAGGTTATGTTATTTGAAGGCAAGTCGAGGGGGAGTTATGTTGTTTGTGGCATTGGCATTGAAGGTGGTAGGATAGAATTGTCCTTCATTGAACATTCGTTGGTGATCAAACACCTAGTGAACAAACATATCCAAGCCTATAACCAAACAAGCATACCCTCAATTTGTCTCTTCAACTTTAAGTATTTTTGTTTGAAAATTGAACATTGCCCGCTCATGAAAGAATGTTATGTTTTTGGTCATGGGTGTTACTACACCCCACTACCAAAATAATGTGATGTTCATTTGGAATAGTGTGTTTGGTAATGGGTGGCCATTCGTGACATTACCCTTCTCTACATTTCCAATCTATGTTTGGTAATGGGAGGATTTGTAAACTCCAAAACTTTGGAAGAATAGAGGCATGCTTACCTCTAGTTGGTAATGGGTGGGGGTTGTAAAAAAATTAAAAATTTCAAAACAAAGTTATCCCTATTTGGGAATGAGATGTTAACTTGGCATACAAGTAAGGAAGGTGTATAAAGATGGGTTCATCTTTTTTTGGTAATGGAATCAAAACAACTAATACCATAATTAACCCATAATTAATAGATCTTTACCAACAAAGAAATTAACCTAAACCATAGAACCCCATATATCAATAGCTTGCAAAGGATCAAAGTACTAAAATTCATAACATGCACATTCAAAACAAAGTTGCACCTTCATTCATCCCCCCCTCCCCCACCCCAAAGTGTGCATCATGACAACAAACTAGCTAAGGAGGCCCAATCTCAATTCATTTAGACAAATCTCATTCAATTCTTCTTCTCTATCATTGAATCAAAAGATGAGCTCCCTACCAACATATATGAAAGAGGAGTTTTTTAATTTCCTAGAGTTGCTAGTTCCTAGCTTAAAGGTGTTGTGAGCAACATTCGAACATGTAGAAATGGAACATGAATTTGATTTTGCAAGAGTACAAGTGAAAAAAAAGTTTGATCTAGTAGGAATAGAAGTGAAACATGAATTTAATCTGATATAATTGGATTAGTAGACAAATTATACATAAAAAGGTTCTCAAAGTTTGTATAGTACTATTGGTTTTAAATAATTTGTAGTTCATACAACTCCAAAAACATTAATCTGACCAAGATCCCATAGAATTTCATAATTAGCTGGAAAGTATCACACTTTGAGTTCACCTTCACAACCTACACATCAACAACATATGTAGATTTGATTTGGGAGGATTTTTTTTAGTTTTAAATGTTGATTTGATCTTTAACAAAAAATAACAAATATATTCATTGTTTTAATGTTACCTAAACCTAAACATTTCTTGATTTTGTGGGAAATGTATAGGAAGGAAAAATGCATATCACTTGTTGGACCTAGATGCATGCCTCATTAAAATAAAAACTATCATTTGCAAACAATTACTTTACAACTATATGCAACTAGTTGTCACTTGCAAACTATATTAGTTGTTCCAACAACTAAAAATTTGTAATCATATAATTTTCAAAATATATGATCACCTATGCAACTAATTTGCAATTAATGGTGCAAAAAAACAACAACATGGATAATATTTCATGGTTTTTTATCCAAGTAAGCTACTTTAAACCCTTTTAGTGACATATGTGACCACCTCATGGTTATGTATGCAACAAATATACAAGTATTGATCTTTAATTTAATATGCAGGTTAGGCTACACTCCCTACCTAGGTTAAAAGTAAGCTATCTACATACCTATGATACCTACCTACAAGTAGGCCAAGGTAGGCTACCTATATACTTAAATTACTTACCTACCTAGGCTAAGTTCCAACCTACCTATGCACATAGTTAGCCTAGGCACCCTAGGCATACCCTAAGTTAGGCTAGGTGCCACATAAGTTACATGAGTCTAAGCCTAACTTAGGTGTCACATTGTGTGGCCTAAGCCTTAAATGCCACATTGACTAACCTAGGTCTAGGCCAAGGTGCCATGTGGGTTGGCTTAAATCTAGGTATAACCTTAAGTGTCACATGGCCTAGTTGTCACATAGCTTAAATATATTCCTAGTTTAAGTCCCACATGGCTTAGGTGCCATGTTACTTATGTGGTTTAGCCATAGGTGCCATGTAGGGTCCAAATGACATTTAATGAACTAATGTGTTTACTTTGCACTTAGGACTATTGTCCTTTTTGGAGTCCTTTTGCAAAAAAAAAAACATATTTTCATAAAAAAGAATTTTCAAATGAAATTTTTTGAAAAAAAATATTTATTGTATTTATAATTGCCCAATATGTCATATGTTTTTTACAGTCAATTTTGAATAAATACAAATTTTTGAAAGAGTACAAATTTTGCCAAATTTTTTGTTTAGTTTTGAAAATTTGTCACAATTTCAAATCATACCAAAACATGTTTTTCAAGTTTAGTTTCTTATATTATAAGCTACAATTTTTTTAAAACAACATATATACTGCATCACATTTACATGTCGTAAAGGACTCATGATTTTTTTTAAAAATCTAAATTTTGATAAACACAAAATTGAAGAAATATGAAAATTTGAGTGTATTTTAGATTTGTCTAATAGTACCTTATTACTACAAAAATATTGAAGGTCAAAAAAACTATATTATGAAAACTAAGGGGCCCTTTGTGAAAATAGTGTTATTGAATGAAGTTGTTAAACATCATTTGTTTAAACCAAACTTTGATATTGGAAGATTTTTTTGATTCATTTTATATTTTCCAATATCTATATTATACAATAAGCATAACTTTCCATGATTCACATGCCATTAAAATGGTACCACATAAATAAATGTAATAAGAATTGCAGAAATTTGAAAGTTTTGACATCAATTTTGGCTCATTTGAGTTCATCCGAACCCTATAGCCTAACCTAGCCGGTGCCACATAAGGTGTTGAACCTTGCGCCTAGCCTAGGCGTCATGTATGCTACATTAGTTAATAGGTTAAATTAATTAATAAGTAATAAGTTAGATTAAAAGGATTTAGGTTAAACTAGGTAGTAACTTTGGTAGGTAATATTTAGGTTAATAGGTAGTAAATTATTTTAAAAATTTTGCTAAATTTGTTTTTTTTTGGGGTGTCCCCAATGTCATGCCAACATCCTCCATCACCTTCACCTTTGTGCTCATCACCTTTTGCTTCTTATATTGTCATGATCCCAAGCATCCCACATCACCCCTATTGACATCCTCAATGTCCTTACATCCTTTTGACATCCTCTATTGCCCTTATTGTTGTGCTTATTGACCTTCCTATTTTTTGTCAACATCCATAGTGTTTCTTGTCCCCACTTTCGACATAACATCATTTTTAGCATTGCTTGAACAAGATTAAAACATCCCTTAAACTCACATGTCATGGATCTAGATCACAATTTTCTTTGAAATTTCAAATGTTGCAAGAACATCTTGATCATTCACATATGTCATCAATTTATATCATTTAACACCTCATTTAATCAATGACAACCTACCTACCCCAATGTAAGTCATTAAACATATATATTAATATTTCATATTTAATTACAAAACTAAGATAATTTATTTACCTTTTTTTGTTCATGGATGAATTTCATCTATAAATGTGCATATTTCATCCATCAACACCTTTAAGTATGAATTCAGTTAGATAACATCTCATAGATGAAGTTCATCCATAAACATCCACATTTTCATCCAATGGATGAAGTTCATTCACCATTACCTTATTTTCATCCATATATCACCATCCATTTTTCATCCATAATAGTTTTTTAAAAATTTATTTATATTTTAATTACGGTTAGCTTAGGTTTAGGCTTTGGTTTGTTCTTGTTTATTCTCGTTTTTGTGCACATTGAAAATTCTTTGATTGTCATATTTTTGGTCCACATAATATTTTGAACAGACTCCCCATCCAATTGACATCTATTGCATCAAAAGATCATGAAGAAATATTTCCATGGATGAAATGCATCATTATTAGACATTTGTAACAAGAAAGTCAATCACTTCATGAATCCATTACACATCCACAAAACAATCAAATATTGACATGGAGTGTTTCTAGAAACTATGACACAACTTCATCCTTCTTGGTATCTGATCAACTCAACCCAAATTATATTCATTAACACATTATTATTTAGCATAGCCCTAACTTGTTGTGCACCTTTGTTGAAACATTAGTCTTCATTGTTCAAAGACTTTGAATCATTCCTCAAATAATTCAATGTTGTTTTTGAAATTTTGAACAAGGTTCACACATCTACCAAGCTACAATATCTTTGCCAAGGATCATGTGCAACCAATATGTATGTATACATGTTTAGGCAATTGATTTATGACATTTCATGGGATGAAGCTGCATTCATTAATTATTTTGAAATTTGAGTTACATAATGACATGAAGGGATTTTTTTTTATTGTGTCAGATCCTACCTTTTAAATCAAGCCATTACACAAGTTATTCAATGTAACAACAAACTTTTCAAAACTTTGCTAACATAGGCGTTAATTGGAGCCATCACCAATATAAAAGAATTTTGCATCTCCCATGTCATCCCAACCATTAATGACCACATCAAGGGATACATTCACTATCATAGAACCAAAGGTGTTGCTTTATCCAAAGCTTATGGAGGCCCCAAAATAGCTTTTTATGTATTAAACTTTTTTGAATGAAATTTTTTGTAATTTGCATTTCTTATGTTGGGTATTGCCCCAATATTTCATTAGTTGTATGATTATCACCAGTAAATAAACATTTATCTTTATAATGTGGATGTTTTGTGGTACATTTGAAAAATGGTCAAACATACCAAAATACATGCATTATTGTATCATGCTTCATTTTCTTTTGATTATAAACTACAGATGTAGATTGTACCCCATTTTTATGTAATTGAATTTATTTAAATATGAACATATTGGAAATCTTTTTTTTATTTTTAAAATCAATTTGATCTCTTTTGTGCATTTTAAATGTGATTCTCAATTTCCTAATGCCCAAATAGTTTTCCACATCAACATTCAATTGTTACTCAATTTGAAAAGTTTTTAAACATATACCAAAACCTTAAATTAGATGTAATGGCTTTTCAAATTGAATTATTCTTCAACCCTCCTATTAATTATTTAACAAAAAATGTAATGATTAACATGACTTTCTAATGTCACCACATAGGCATATTCATTCCTTTTGTAGTTTTTTTGTAAGGTCTAATTTCTTTTTTGATTCTTATGATTATGAATGTGCTTCAAAGGTGGCCCCTATAAATCAATGAAACAAAATTAAAACCCAATTTATTTCTCATGGTTTGTGATCGAATTTTTTTAGATTTTTAATTAATAAATGTTATAGTGAATGATTCAAATCAATTGAACAAATTTTGAATGTTGTGTTCAAGTATAAACCCAAAAGCAATGCAGGATTACATGACATTTTTACAAATGACATACTCTCATTTTAGAAAATCATGTCCTATTTTTTGCACCCACATCTTCTATACTTCTTTCCAAACCTTTGGAATGTAATTTTGTAATTAGAAAAATTAACTTGATTGTCTTTAAAGATGTAGCCTTTTTTATGAAAAAAATCCAAAATTTTAGCATCAATTCCAAAAGATTTGTGATTTATCATATAAATTTGTTTTGCCATCATATAAAACATACTTTATTCTAATTATGGTTTAAATATGGAGCAATTTGAACAAATATTGTTAATCTTATTGAGTCCTTTTCAATAGTCCTGTGCAATGGGACATAGTTCCTGAGCCTTCTTTCAAGACACTTAAAGACATGTTTTAATCATCTAAATCACAAAAACTCATCACCATTTTAATTGAAAAGTAAATATTTAATGAAAGAATATTTTGTAAATGTAATGGTTATTCAAAGTAGTGTCTTAAGGTGATTTTGGGGCAAGACATTCTTTTTGTGTACCCCAACCTTGAATGGACCCCTTCATGTTTAATTTATAGCCAAAATTGACTAAATGTTCTTAAAGACGATCACCATTTTTTCCACATCTTTTTATGGATGATCACCATTTAGGCTACATAAGAAAATTCCTTTAAAAAAAATTGTTCCTAAATGTCCTTGAAAAAATGTTGTGAACATATAACACATGCCATTCATTTCATTGATCCACATGTTGAAAAGTTCATAAATGAAAATGTTTAGTTGCAATATAGACTTTGAAATTGAACCTTAATGTGTCATGTATTGAAATGTCCTTATTTTTCTTCAAACGCAAAATCTTGTCCTTTGTTACTAATCACAATGAAATGCAAGAAATTTATGATATAATGAAAAATATATCATTTTTGGCCAAGCTAATCTAGATATGTTTTATTGATAAAGAGTTGGTGCAACAACATAAGTTGGCATTGGTGAAAATAACCACATCAATACCTATTGAAGTCATTAAAAATCAATTTTTTTCTTTGGGGCTAATGAAGCATGAAACCAAGTTACTAGAAGTTACCATTCGGCTATACATTTGTAAGGTTTATTCCAATGTCATTTCAGCCCCAATAAACCACGATATCATCAAATTGCTTTGGCTTATTTGTATGATCTATGAATGGATTAGCACACATGAAATTTCCACTTTGAAGTACCATAGTGTAAAGCACTAGAACATGCAATTTATGCCTTTAGTATGTTGATGAAAATCATGATCATATGCTTGCACTTAAAAATGAATGTATGAATGAAGAAACACAAGGAGAATCATGGTATTACACAGGGATCAAAGCATTTAAAACCTTCATCAATGGGATTATATAAGGTCTATTTGTAATTATATGTTACATAATATGTATGTGTACACAATTTTCATATTTGCAATTTTATTTTTTTTCTTTTCAATAGGTTTTTCTTTTGTTTTGTTTTTGTTTTTTTCTTTCAAATATTTTTCCAACCAAAAGTATAATAAATCTCAAGAAAATATAAAACAAGTGCAAGGCACTCACATTTAATAACAAAAGATAGATTAGGATGTTGCAACATGTAAGACTATGTGGCCAATGGGTGTGTGGTCCCAAAATCCTTATGCTTGTAATGCTCATAAATGCTTTTCATAATTCATCCTATTTGTTAATGAAGTTTCACCTTTGTTCCAAATTTCATCTTCTAGCTTGTGTAGCCCTAACCAAGAATTATCATGAAAAGTGAATGTCAAAACATCAAGACTTACCTTTCAACTTTCATGTTAAAATTCATAGAACATTCATGGTATGAATCAAATGATATTGTTATATCTAGGGGTAGTATGATGCTTTTTTGGTTGGCTTTCAAAACATGAAGGGTGATTTTTCAATTTTTATAAATTGAGACTTGAGTTCATCATAATTAGAAAAAGGTTAGCTAATTAAAGGAAAATGTGGAAAAAAGTAAAATTTTAGTGAAAATTTAGGGAAAAAAATAAGGGGTTAAATTAAAGGGGTTTACTACATCTAGAAAAGTTTTGACTTTTTTCAATTGCCAAAACTTATCATATTTTTCAATAAATAATGGGATTATAAGCATTCACTTCATTTATAATTAGGTAAAAAATAATATCCTTTGAACGTAGGTGGTATCCAACAAATACAAAAAAAACCTCTTCAAGCTTGGATGTACTAGAAAAGAAATGTTGACACCTTACTTGAACATCAATCATACAATTTCATGACAATTAAATTTTTCGTTCCATAGTGGCAATTTGTATGGGGGCAAAGGTGAGTTTGTTAAAATATGAATTGGAGTCTAGATTAAAATACTTGGAAAGGATTCATTTAACTTATATATATATAATTTTCATGATGAAATGCCATCATTTCATTATAAAAAGGACTTTTAAATGATGTAACAAACCTAGCGAAAATACTTAATATATGAACATGGACTCAATAAGTCTTCATGTCTTGCCCATTTAGTGAATATTTTGGGATAAAGTATGATATTGTGATGACATTAGTATAAATGTTTTTGAATGATGTTGTAAACCAAAGCATTGACTTGTACATTGAGTTACATGGTACCTAATAAAGTCTTTAAACATATATTGAAATTAATAATCCAAATGTTCATCCTTCAAACATAAAATTCTATAGCAAAATAATAATTCAAGTGTACAAAATCATTCCAATGACACCTTGTTATGTGGTTCCCATAATTCTCAATATACACATGATGTTTTAAAGTAGTTTTTGGACTTTTTGTATATTGTGCATGTGTCAAAAATTCAATTCACTTTTACGTGCATTCATTCACCTTTGTCATCTAGAAAGGTTCTTCATAGACAATTACCATCAATTTAAACAATATCATGTGAGAACATAATTTAAATTAGAAAACTTATCGATCTCCAAATTGCACAATTGTTACTGGGAATTGAAATAAACCTTAGCACCCCATCTACCCAACAAGGTCAAGGGCAAAGGTTTTTCCATTCAAATTATTATGTCCATTGGTTTGAACTTTGTCATCAACATGTGATCATATCAAAGAAATTTCCTTAAACTTATATTGAACAAGTTTGTCACAACCTTAATTTTGGGCTCATGACCAAGGTTGGAAAAAGACAAATGAAATAGGTTGAAAAGAGTTAAAGACATGGCAAGATTCCAAAACATTCCCTTATCGAAAGGGAATTTTGTGAAGTGCAAAAGAGAAACTTGCAAAACTCTCAAGTGCATTTCCACTTTGAGAGTTAAAAGTCTTAGGGTGTCACCAATCTTTGGACCAAGGTTTGAAAGACCAAACCTTATTCAAATTGAGATTTATTTACATTATTGAAAAGGCCTATGAATAAATATTATAATAAATTGGGGTCACATGTGTAACACAAATATATGTAGCATAAGCCATGGCATTTTGAAAGGTTAAGAGTTAAATCATCTATGTGACTCCAAACCACTTAAATGACATTTTGAGGGGTCAAATGAGCGTTTTCTTCTTCTTTTTTTAATGATGTTGATATGTCATTGTAAACTCTTTTTATGGGTTGCAAAAAAACCTTTAAAGCATCAAATTTGGATAAAAAATGAAGAAGTTGTTAATGCTTAAACAATTAGCTTAAATCTTAAGTAATGAAAGTTTTAGAAATATTTTTTTTCACAAGAAAGGTACCACAAGAGAAGTGTAAACCAAAGAAACAAAATGTCTCAACTTAGATGTGTTAAGTCAAAGGATGACATGTCAATAAATGCAAAACTACCAAGTTGGACTAGTGGTTTAAACTAATGTTGGGCAAGTATATATTTTGGCTAATATATGACATGGTACATACACATTTGTTTTGAGGATTAGACTAGTTTAATATCCAACTACATGAAAATATTGTGGTTAATACTTGAACTAAGCAATTATGAAAGTTCAACATCTAATATTGCGTATTGTACTAGATCATTTGATAGTGAGATGTGGTAGATTACCTCTAATATTCATTATTATTGACTTATGTTGTTGCATGTTTATTATGAGTTTGATGGTGAAGGTTTGTTTTAGGATTTGGCTATGTTGGGGGTTGTTACATTATTGAATATTTTGCACAATCATGTGACCATGGTGTGGCTAAAAGTTTATATTTTAACTTTTTTATTTTAAAACGAAAACTTGTTCTAATTGACTTGAAGTTGAAATGGAATTAATGTAAAAGTACAATGGAATTTTAATATTCATGTTCAATACTTGTCGACAATTTTATTCTCGAATTTTGCAATCACACAACTATTTTAAATTATAAATTTGACTAAATAACAATTTGTTATAAGATGTAACACTTTGTTTAATAGAAATACCTTTCAGTATGAAAATTCCATGGAGTTTTAAACTATACCTTCAACATATTGGTATATAATAAAATAAATACTTGGCCCACATTGCTTATAGCAACCAATAGGGTGTGACAAACCAATTTGGCAAACTATTCAAAAATTGATTCCAAGAAGCCATTAGAAAATTATATATAGGGTGCATTTGTTGAACTATCAAATGGTTGTAGTCATTTAAAAATATAACAAAAATAAGATAGATCTAGTAAAAAGGGGATAAGAAAATTTGAAAATGTCGATGTTGTTATAGAACTTGGGAATATTACACTTTTGTGAAATCTCTAGTAGGACTACAAGGAGAGATGATGTCAAATGTGGAGGTAATTCCTATAATGAACATTTGCAATGTAATACATAGGCCCATTTAGGGCTTGGCTTCATTCCCATTCTATTTGTCTTTTATTTTGATTACCATAGGACCTAGTCTAGTTCGGTAGCAAGGTGCCTAGTTTCTATTTTTTTTCATCATTTGTGTTCACAATAAAAATAATAAGATTTTACAATTTGATATTATACTAAATAATGAAGCTAGTGTGCTTGAAAGTTTCTTTCAAAATTTTGACATGGCAAGCAAGTATGTTTTCAAAATTTTGGCAATTCCAAATAATAATCAATTAGTGCCTAACCAAGTTAAGTATTATGATATATTGGCTATAGTAGAATCATGGATTGATTAGAAAAATACTAGTGATATCTATTGACTTATATTTAAAATGGAGGTCCACATGTAACTAACTATAACACACGCACATGTAAAGGTTGATATTGGAGATTGAGAGAGTTATTCATGCCTAGTCTATATAATTATTGTGTGGCAAGTAAGGTGTCAATTTTAAGTCTTTTTTTTTCCCGAGTCATGTAGACTATAATTTTGGTTTTGCAAGTAAGGCATCAATTTCAAGTCATTATGGAATCCCACTATGTGTTATGGAAGATAAGAATGTGGGCTTGGAAACTACTATTCACAAAGTTTAGCATAACAAGTTACCACCCATATTTAAAATGATCAAAATATTGGAAAGTAGTTATCAAAGGAAATTAACATCCCCTTATTTAAATGCCAACCTTTGATTTTTTCTATTGTGCAAGGTTTGTAAATAACAACATGAAGTTCATCTTCCTTGTTCATTCAAATGGATGGATATTGTGCGCACACAATTGGGCGTTCCTTGGGAACATGATGTTTTCAAGGTCCATCACTTAATGCGAGGCTTTATATAGGTTCAAGTTTAAAGGGAAGTGGATAATTTCCCCACTAAACAAATTGGATTTGGGATTTTGTTGGGGGCAACCATTATATTATGATGTGTTAAGCTTTATTTGTTTTTCAACCATTTGGAACATTGAGGATTAAGCCTAAAGAAAATTTCCAATTGGTAAGCACACTATGTTAGAATGGAAATGTACCTAGTATGTTGGAAATTTTGACATCTACATGATTGTCACCAATTAATCTTATCACTATCACCATGGATTGTAGCTTGAAAAGGCTATTTGAGGAGGAAAATTAGCATGTAGATGTAGCTAGATGTAGGAAAGTTGAAAATTTCAAAATATACTTCTTTCAAAGAACAAAATTTTGTGAGACAAAATAAAGAATATTTTGGAATATATGGAAATATCCATCCTATTTTCAACATGGAAATTTCAAATTTAAGTAAATTTTTAACATGCATTAATTGATTGAAGCTGCCCCTTAGTAACTATGGTATTTATGTCACAATAAATGGAATGTTTTGGGTGACTTTATGCATGCTATGGGGATTCCCAATTACGGGGTGCATAATAAGGGTTTGACTTACAAGTTTTTTTTCTTTAATTTTTTTTGGTGTTATGTGTTGTGATTAAGTTGGTTAATCATATGAGTAGCAACAATTAATGTAGACATCCACCATGGTGTGCATGGTGTCTCCTTCACATTTTAACCTATTAGGTTGTGTCGGGTCTTATGCCTAGTCTAGTTAGTCCCTTCCAAAACAACCTTGTCCCCCTTACTTATGGATCTTGTTCCAATACTAATGGACCAAAACCCAATCAATAAGTAGTGGGCAGATAAGTGTCCTTTGTTACTGGGAAAAACTTGTCTTTTGTTGCAACCACATAATATTAGGGTAGATACATACGCCTATCAACAACGCCTATCACCTTGCACTAGCTGATCACCGAACACTTTACTTTGGCAGATCTTTCTCAATTCTTGTCCATTTTGAGTGATTTAAGATGTTATAGGAGTGCCTTGTCAAGCTCTACAAATCATCTTTGAAACGCAAAGCCAAAGGAGCAGCCAAAAAGAGCAGTAAAGAAAATACATTTTTTGAACATTGCAAAACATGTTTTTTTCATTTTTCTTCATTTTGACTTCTCCCGCTTCATCAGTGCATAACTTTCTCATTGCTTTGGTTCAAATTGAGCGATTTAAACTGCTCTGAAATCACCACCCATCTTAAGCTCTACAAATCATTTTGTAACTCTAAAGGCAATAGAGTAATATTTTAAGGATTTTTTGAGAGGTTCGAAAATAGGCTATGAGCTGTTCAATTGAGAATTTTTTGTAAAAACGACCCTCCCTACTCGGGGGGGTTGTAATTTTCTCACCTCTGGTCCGTTTTTGCTGATTTTTAGTGTGACAGATGCACCAAGAGGAGGGCTCCATCTACTCTTTGGACACGATAGACAATGGGGCCCTCCTGCAAAAACGGCGAGCAAACCCTACCTTGAGAAGTGTTTGCCTACCCTACGGACCAGGTAATGGCAAGAGGGTTGCACACTGGTTCCTAGAAAGAGTCGTGATGTATGTGAGAAAAAACTTGTCTTTTGTTGCAACTACATCTTATGGACAAGGTAACAGCAAGAGGCCCCTGGTTACTAGATAGAAAGAGTCACAATGTATGTGAGAAAAACTTGTCTTTGTTTGCAACTAACATATCATGGATTAGGTAGCGGCAAGAGGTGACTGGCTACTAGAAAGAGTCACAAGGAGAGAGCGCCAAGGCTCTTTCATTCCGAGATATAGTGGCCTTGAGCCTGTTAGGAAGCACAACTGAGTATTATTGTGAGAATCAAGATGACTTGCGATACTAAGTCAGTAGGACAACTTGTTAAGTGGCTTTTACTATTGTGCATTATTAATTTCATGCCTACGTCTAGTCTAGTCTAGTCTAGTCTAGTCATCATTTTTATCATTAATGAAATATCTTAGATGGATCTATGATGAATGAATGTTATTTTCATCCAAGAAGCAGTATGGTTATGAAAGGATGGGGCCACTGAAGAGTTGAGAGTGGTATCTAGAGCTGCTTGGAGAGAGTACCAGGTCATCAACAAAAATGAAGGTTGCAGGTTATTGCTTATAACTCACGATCGATCCAGATAGGTAGCCAATTGGGTCCTCCTCTAGACTCTTACAACAGTTGTTGATTATGTAGTACTATCCATGGAGGTGTGGGGGAGCTGCCCTTTTGGGCATCCCATTCCACCCCCCCCCCCCCCCCCCCGGGGGACTAGTATGGTGTGTCGAAAAGACTACTAATAGAATTACCTCGGGTCCCCCTGGGGGGGGGGGGGGGGGGGGCGGGGGGAGAAAACCCGC
>Ga0116231_10008154_pt1 | contig 18548 bp, 14 predicted proteins | sample S1TSphgellanicum_2_FD_89695 | JGI IMG/M metagenome (GOLD analysis project Ga0116231, IMG submission 89695) | Host-associated microbial communities from peat moss isolated from Minnesota, USA - S1T2_Fd - Sphagnum magellanicum MG | ecosystem: Host-associated > Plants > Peat moss > Unclassified...
GCCCCTTATGGGGTGGTCCCACCACCAGCATTTCAAAGCCGCCCCCCCGCCCAGGCGTGGTCCCACTTTTTCTTTTTTTTTTTTTTTTTTTTTTTTTTTTGTTGGTGTTGTGGTGGTGATGGTGGTGGTCAGGATGGGGGCGGTGGTGTTGTTCAGTATTGCAGTCGACGTTGTGGACTTTGCATTAAGAGGTTATGTTGTGTGGATGAACTGCATGAGAGCGGTTTGGTTCATGAGTGGTGTAGTAGAGGTACTCGCACTAGCAGAAGTAGGGAAGAAGAAAATGCAATTGCGCTTTTGGGTTCCAGTTCCTCCTTTTCGTAAGTAATTAGAATCAGCAAGAATGACTGGAGGAATCCGAAAAGTGATGAGCTTTGATTCCTTTGGGATGTGATTGGAAAAATGGTGGTTTGAAAGGGAGGTTGAGGAAAAGTTTAAACTTGATGTCAGAGTTTTTTGGGATTAGAGTGCTAGAATTGTGCAGCTTGGGAGGAATCGATTAAGTTTCCATAGTCAAGAGTTCTTCCTAGCTTTGGAAGCTCGCACAGGAAAAAGATCATCAGATGCTGAGTTGTTAGATTGTAATTAGGAAAGTCCGGGGACTGGGAGGATAAATTAGAGCTTCAAGGAGGAGTTTGATTGTGTTTGCTGGGGGCCCTGGAGGGGCGGGAGGGTGGGGTTGGGGGAGAGGGCGAGCTGGAGGAATTTAGAACAGAGGAGGAGGTTATGGGTCGCGGGAAAATAGAGATTAAGAAGATTGAGAATCCAACGAGCAGGCAGGTGACATTCTCCAAGAGACGTGGGGGTTTGTTGAAGAAGGCACACGAGCTGGCGGTTCTGTGCGATGCAGAAGTGGCTCTCATTGTATTCTCCAGCACCGGGAAGCTGTTTGAATTTTCCAGCCCAGGCAGGTAGGACGAATAGAGAGAAACAGACACACACGGAGAGACACACACAGAGAGATAGAAGCTTGAGAGAGCTTCTTTGCTGGCGTAGCAGTATGAGTGGGGCACCAGTGCTGCATGCTTAATTCCCGGTATTATCTGCAATGTCAGTTGATCCCACTGTTGCTGATCTTTGGAATTCGTCTAGATTGATCCCGAGCTCTGAGCTGCTGTTTATAAGTAATCGGAAGTCGGAACTCAACGAGTAAAGACAAGATCGTGTATCTTACAAAATGTAGTACCTACACAACAGAATTCTCAAACCTTTCCATTTTACAAGGAGACGGAAAACGATCATCTCTCATGGCTGATCATCACTCTTTCACTCCTTCATCCACTCCTTCGCCATTCTTGTGGCGGGAGGTGTTCTTCCCGAGAGTGGGTCTGGCTTGCCTTTTTTCTGTTGCAAGAAAATGCGACTGTTTCGGCGAACTGTCGACTGAACCACGCCGTTTGAAACGCGAAGTAGCAGAGTGTTTTCTACAATCATTTACTCTGTGAGTCGTGACTCGCGAGCAATTCGTACAATTAGAGCGCGCAATACGTTGATATAGAGCGAGATGTCTTGAAAGCGCTCCCCAATTTCACATCTCTAATTTGCTCTCCAAAAGACTATCTTATTCTAGCTAGATTGTGGGCGGGGCGGCAAACCGATCGAACTGAACATGGTGCCGAGTCCGACTAGTATGAGCTCAGCAGAAGCTGAAAAGCTCATGTATTTGCGAGGAATTCTGGCCAAGATTTGTGTATGTCTTGGGTGATGCAGCAAAACCCACAACAGCTAACTGGCAAATTGTTCCAGGAAGTTGGTAAGCAGCACCACATCCATCGCTGATGTGCAACCGCCGCTAGAAAATTGTCTCGACCCATTGCTTAGATCCGAGCCTAAGGGCAGTGTCAAACAGCGCCTAGCGTCTCCATTGTGAGACCTGATGCTTAAAATTACTTCTGTTTTTTGGCCATGCCCAGGCTTGGCTTGGATGTGGTGGAAGACTCAACCCTAAATTTGGAGTCATTCTTCCTTACCAATTTCCACCTAAATTTGTGATCCAGTCCTTGCTAGAATAATGCTGCTGATGAAGTTCTCAGCATTGCTGAGAAACAGACCAAGGAGGGGACAATTTTTTACTCGATTTGCCAGATCTTTTGTAATTGCCTTCAAAACAAGTTCCACCTTGTTGTAGTGTAAGAAAAGGGATTTGCAAACCCAGTTTTGATCCTATTGGTTTGGTTTAGTTCTTGAGGAGTTTTGTCCCCTCCAGGTTTCACATCTGCTTCCATCTCCATGTGAATTCTTCTCCTCCAAAATAGCCTTAACCCATGGCCTCCAAGTGGCTAAAGTAACATAAAGATTTCCTTGGGGTATTTGGAGAAAGCTAGGAGATGTTGTGAGTAAAATTGTATGTATGTGAGTAACTCCTGTACCCAACACCTTAATTCTGTAGGCCACCAGTGACTGTAAGTTTGCAGGTGTGAGAAAGTCCTGGCCTAACTAGTGTCTTTGCTTCTTGATGGTATTGAGCAGTATGCAAGACATTCTTGAAAGATACAGCAAGTGCCCTGATGGAGTGCAAACAGGCAGCAATAGTGAAGTAAGAGCCTTGCCTTTCAGTATTTGCAATAAGTTGGTAGCTTTTTCCTTGGGTGTTTAAAATCACGCCCTCACCCCTCTCCCCCAATTTTTTTGGTTGTGTGCTTCTTGCATAGCAATGGGAAGAATTCAGCTTGTCTTTGTCACATGGTTGTGCTGATTGCAGTTGATGGGACATGAAATTGTTAAATTGAGGCAACAATTGGAAAGGCTGCAAAGCACATACAGGTGATCTCCTGCTTCCATGTTTGCTATGTTTGATAATGATATACCTGCAGCAACACAACATTGGGTTCCAATTGACAACAGTTTAAAGTTTCACTTGTATGGAATTGTGTGATAGATACCATAGATTAGGTGTCACAGTTGCTACATTTGGGTTTTTTTCATAAATATTATTTTCTTTCTCCAGGAATTCAGTGCCTGTTAGCTTGGAAAGATTCAGATCTGTGGAGTTGCCAGAATGAACTGTGCAGCAATCTGCTTAGGTCATGGCACATTTGAAGCTGAATAATATTCTTTTTCTTAATCCAGGCATATGCTTGGAGAGGATCTTTCAATGTTGACTGTGCCAGAACTGCTGCAGCTAGAACAGCAGCTATCTATGGGATCTTCTCGTGTTCAGGCAAGGAAGGTAACTGTGAGGGTGGCAGTGGGGGTTTTCCTCTTCAATCCAGATTCTGAAACTCCACTCAATGCAAGAGAATCCTATTGCTTATGGTCTCTTGCTCATTTCACTCCCCATTGTCTTGGATAGCCTTTGGCCTTGATGCCTCTGCTCAATTATAAACATGTACCAGTTTCAATGGACCATTTTATCAGGTGCGAAAGGATCATCCTGACAGAGTGTCTTGTGGTTTATCTTTACAGAATCAGCTCCTCCTTGAAGAAATTGAGGATCTTCAGAGAAAGGTAACATTCATCTCCTAACACTCCTGTGTTGAATGTGTTTGATGGTTTCAAGTGCAAAAACAAGTTTTTGGTTCTGTTGCTTTTGCTTGTTCAAACTTTTCCATTGTATTGCGAAGTATGACAACCTAAAGCAACTTCTTGCCTGAAGATGCAGCTGATGAGCTCCATTTTGTTGGTCCTGATGAAAGTAGATGGCTGGACTAATAGATCTTCATGTTGCAGGAGCATGACTTGCAACAGGAAAATGCTGAACTGCTCCGCAAGGTAAAAATCTGCTGGCAGAACAATAGCTTCCAAATATGCATTGTTCAATTGTTTTGCTGCCAAATAGGTCCCTGGAGTCTCTTAGGTCAAAGTTGCTGAAGGTTTTGAACATATCAAGGGTGCCCAAGCAATAGGAAATTCTTAGAAGTGCATCAATTCTCACATAAAATTTCTTTGATGGCTTAGCTTGCAGATGCTACAGAGATAGCAGAAGCAGTTGCCCTGGCTGGCCCTTCAGCAAGTCCAGCCCAGCACAACATGCCAGCTAGGGATTCTAGAGGAAGATCCCAGACAGCACCAACAGTGTTTCCCTCTCATCCAAATCTTCAAGACCCACAGACATCACAAACCTCTTTACATCTAGGGTACAAACCTGGAACCCAGTATCTCACATCTTGTTATTCGGAGTGTGCAGTGTTGCTCGTGCCAAAGCCTTGGTATTAGCAAAATTGTAGATGCTGACAGATTGGCCCATTTTGTTGTCAATGATGCACATATGAACAGGCTGTTCTCTGAGCCATTTCGTCCAAGCTCAAGCAGAAGGCCATCTCAACAAGGCCCAGCTGAACCAGAAGGTAGCAGTAGTGGGGACATATACCTCTGATGGGATGTAAAAATGTGCATCACCTTCAGTTGATCGGCCCTCTTATTTTGCATCTAAGATATGCAGAGCAAAAAATTACTCACTCAGAATCGATTATGTCTTTGTTTGTGCATCTTCATCAATGCTCTTTGGTGTAGTTCCATATTTCTGACCAAAGTTTTCTTGTATTTGCAGGTGAAACATCAACGAGATGGGATGATCCACAATACTGAAATCAGAAATAGACTCCATGCATTTTCTTCCTTCCCATATCTGATATCTGAGAGTTTTCATAATTTGACAGCAGGACTCTTTCTCACAGAGAGGCATTTTTAAAGGGAGCTAAGTCCATGTGGAGCCCAACTCCACCATGGGCTCATCATATATTACAGATTTTTTAGGTACAATTTGGAATTATTGTATTCATTTGTGAAGCTTGGCTTGGTCTGAGATATTATGTCCTGCTTTCAAGGTGTAGATTTTGCTTCACGCAAACCCTGAAAATTTGTGAATTTTTCAAAGCACTTCACTATCCACCTTCTGCCACAGGAACAAACTTCCAATGAGGTAACACAACAAACTGTCTTTTGGGTACACTTGCATGGAAATGTAGTACTTATATCCATATGTTGCTGTGTTTCTCACTCCTGGCAAATTATCTTTTGAGAAGTGAATCCCAAAGTTCACCCAAATCTTAAGGGTCTAGTAACTCTCAAAGCAATATTGTCTTGGTATACATACTGCAAATCAATATGTTGATATGCTCTCAAAGAATAAACTTGTATCAAATGGCAACAATGCTGAACAATGCTATGGTTTATTTTTAGCCCAATGTGTGCATTTTGGTGTCTTCTCAAAATGCCAAAGTGGGCCCATAGTCAATTGTCCTTAAGAGATTTGGATGTTGACAAGGCAGTTGTAGGGTGTTTGGGAGCATTCAATTCTTCTATCCTTAATGTGACTGCCTGTTGAAAGCTTGGCAGTGTCCAACTTCAATGTGTTGCAGAGAGAATTGGGGGTTCTTAGACTATGGGACAAGAAGTGGCCATTTTTGTGGAAATTGATGAAGATCTTCATGTTTCTCTGCATTTCACATCCATGAAAAGTTTTTGAGACAACCTTCATGACAGTTTGAAGATGGCATCCCATTCAATTTGTCAATGAGTTGCCTTTGTAAACTTTGAAGAGTAACCAAACTCAAGGGATGATGCTTTCATAGTCATGAAGACTCCAGTTGTCCAAAAAGTCGGACTTTCACATTGAGATATTCTACAATCACTGAAACCCAATATTCTGTTGTAGAAAATCTGCATTTTCTTTTCTATTCATGCCAAATGGAGCTATCCCACAGTCTGAGGTGGAGGTTTTAGCAGCAAGTTCAAAAAGTCATCCTTCAAAGTACTCGGTAGCAGGGCAGGGATTGTCTGATCTGGGCTAGTGAGCTTGTGGCCAAGCCTGGTGCCGAGTGGGCTACTGCCAGGCTTGGCCACAGGCTGCTTGGCTCCAGAATCAGCTGAACCCCGCCCACTCCCTGACATTCAAACATGAGGTAACCAGGTTAAAATCAGAGAACCACGAGGGAAAAATGTGGGGAGCATGGGGTGGGAGGAGTGCAGCAGAATAGGCCGCCTACCCAATTGGCAAGGCAGGCCGATTCGGTCATTATATTATGGCATGCTGAAAAACAGCCATTCTTAAATCCCCATGACTTTAACCTCCAATGTATGAAATTTGTCTCTAACAAATTGAAATCAATGAATGGGTGTGCATCATTCTTGAACATGTACTTGTAACTAAATGGGGGCTCCGATTTGAGGAGATGTGAGATGAAATGTTTTCTCTTGACAAGGAAATGTTTACAATGTTACAAGTAGAATTGAGCGAATCTCATAACCAAGAAATGGCCCCCAAGAGACACCTCTCAAACTCAAGATTGTATTAAGTCTGGTTTTCCTAACAAAGTAGTCTACTTACTTTGGAGAGATGAAGACTCATGTTATGGACTTTTCAAACTCAAAGTGGTGTTTGTAGCAAACGGTAGGTGTATTTTGTTGGGACTCAGGACTTAACATTTGTAGTAGACTAGGTGGTACCACCTACTAGGAGAACTTGTCCCATTTGGAAGACAAATGTAATGACACTTGATGGATTTCATTTCCATAGCAAGACTTTTAATAGGAAAGAATTTTAATTTATGAAGACCTCCAAACACTAGTTCAAGTTTTCCATTTTCTCACACCTTTGCAAGGTTCCAATCTTTTTTTGTTTATGGCAAACCACTCTTGTTGTGTAATTGTGATACTTTGTTTGTTTCAAGCAAAAAAGTATGGTGTACCATACAAGCCCCATTCTAACATTACATGAATAAATTCAGTAATATTGCCTTTAGGGAAGTTATATATTGTGTGGAGAGATCTTTCCAACTTAGAGACCATAAAACCTATTAACCCCTTTTTTCAGTGTTCAATTTTACCTAGACCATTTAAATGAACATTGGTTTTTCCTAGTTTTGTTATTGACGTGGCTCCCTCCATCCTCCCACCATTACTTTGGCAAGAAAATGCCCTCAATTTGGGCTATTACAACTGATTATCAACTTTATTTCAATTTTAAGCCATTAGACAAGTAGGCATCATAAATTAGAAAGTTCACAAATGCCTGAATCAACTATCCATCCAAATGGGTATCCTTAGTTTGAGTCTTACAAGAATTTTCATAAGCCTATAGTTCGCAAGTTTTAATTTTAAAATCTTATTGGCATTATGATTCTTTCAAAAAATAGCCTCCTAAGTTCTATCATGCCTCAAATTACAATTGTAGCCAGTAGATTTTTTCATTTACTTTAAGTAAAATGACAACAATTTCAAATACCCAAGTACCTTGGCTGGTTTGACACTTCGTTGTCAAATAACAAATTCATTTTGAAAGTTTCATTTTGACAAATAAAATATTCTTGAAGATTCAATATTTTCCTTCACAAATTTTTTTTTAAAAAATTTTGAAATCTTCAACACTTCTGAAAATAATATAATTAGTGGTTAACCTGCCAGGGTAGTAGTGTACTACATATTTGGTCTTACATGACTTGAATAAAATCACTAACATCACGGATGGTCTTAAATTAAAAATAAGATGTCATAGTTGTTTTAAAGATTTGGTTATGTGCGAAAATGGTAGAAAGAATAATTAACTAAAGTCATCATGACCATAACATTGATGTGGCATGTTTAGCATAAAGTTTCATTATGGCAAACACCCATAATAATCCCAATCAATCATGAAAAAACTGACACATTAATTATCTAATTATAATTAGAGTACATAATTAGAATACATGACACAATACGTGGCACATGGCATAATGCAAAAGCTTTGAAACTAAATATTCAAAGGTTAAATGGTGATCAATTTGGAATGATAAACTATGTTGAACATGGAGTTAAATCAAAATTAAATATCTAAGTAGTTTGTTGAACACCCTAAATAATTATTTTAATAAATTATTTGGATGAATTGGTAAATTTTCAAAATATTTTAATAAAAATGAAATTATTATTTATAACACATTACAATTTAGTTGCTTATGATTTAGTTGTAGCTATTTATGATTACAACTTTAATTGTTATTATTCATCAAGTCACAATCATATTATAAAAATGAATAACTTATATTACACATGTTTGCAAAGACAATTATGTCATAAACATCAAAAAATTTGCAATTTTAATTGTTTGGATAATTTCAATTGGTCATTATTCTTACAGTATGTGAGCTAGGGAACGTGCCCCAACTCCTTGCTCTTTTATTGTTTTCATTTTAAACTCACCTTTGAGTCTATCAAGGAACTTGGGGCGTGTCAGTGGAGGCAAAGGCATTAAGGAGCAACACAATTACAATCATAGTTCAATTCATTTATGAATTAATTTTGACCAGGTTCAATTGCCCTTTGACTTTGGTTAACAACCAAAGTACCCATTTTATCAATGAAGCCATCGAGATCCTTACCATTCTTTTCTTTTTTCGACACACTAATTTTACAACTTACTACCCTCAAGGAAATGTTAGGCAAAATCCACCCATAAGGTTATTGGGCTACTATTGACCAAGCTAGTCAACAAAAATCGCACAGATTGGGACAAACATCTCCACACTATTTTGTTCACATACATAACAACTTTCAAGGTGGGCACATGTCATACTCCTTCTAAGTTGGTGTATGGATTGCATCTTTTTATGCCCACCAAATACTTGTTACCTATGACTAATTTTGCAACATTTCATAGTATCGCCATGACACGGGTACTTAGTACTTGACTATCAGAGTTTAAAAAGTTGGAAGAATCCCACACATTTGTAGCAAAAACCACATGTAATCGACAATGGAATCATGCACTATGGGCACATAATCATTACTAAACCAAGTCCTTCTCCCTTGGCGACTATGTGCTTTGGTTTCCAAAAGCATGCAAAGAACACATAGGCAAGTTCAAACAACGTTGGTTTGGACCATACATGATTTAGTATTGTTTACCTAACAATACAACATTTATGGTGATTGTAAACAAGTTGATCCCAACCCCATCTTAATCAACATCAACAAACTAAAGCCCTATTGATTCCAAGATTCAAGTGTTTTTAAAGGATTGGAATCAACAATCAAAAGGGGGAAGGATATAGCCAATACCGAAATAGGGGTCAACACTGCAATCTTGGAAATGCACAAGGAACAAGCACAAAATTTTCATTTTGGGTGGATGGAACCAAAAACAAAGATTTGCTAGTTGAAACCAAAAACAAGGATTCAGTAGTAGGAACCACTATTCAAGACACTTGAGTTGCTTGAACCGAAAACAAGGAAGACCCAAGTGGGACCGAAATCTTGATCGTAGGGTCTAGAATTGAAAATGAATTCCTAATCGAAAATTCGTATTCTAGAACCAAAATCCGAGATTTGGAACAAGCAACTAAAATTCTTGATTCAATGAATATTGGCTTCATTCCAAATTTGGAATATCTAATAGTTGATTCCTCCACTGAATAATTAGTCATCAATGTTGTTGATGGGAAATCAATGGATGGAGGTAGAACCCGTCTTTTCGCATCCATTGCCACCTTTTGCCTTGTTGTTGAAATAATATCCAACAAAAAAGAATGTGGAAAAGGCATTAATGAACCAATGTCGTGTTTCAACAACAATGTGTTTCAGAATCTAACAAAAAGGTAATACGCATTGCTTGAATCAATATTCAAGAACTAATACTACCTTTTGCAAACAACGCGATTGTTTTTGAAAATAATTCGATTGGCCCATTGAGTATAAATGTGGGACCTTCTCTCCCATTTCACCCTTTGCATTTTATTTTTTGTCATTCCTCTTGAGTAGTTCTTAGAATGCAGAAAAATGGTAGATTGACCAGAGATTTAATTTTCAACAAGATGAAAAGAGGAGTGAACAAAGAAGAAAAAAGATTTTCACAACTAGGTAGAAATAGGCAGAAAGTTGATGTAGAGTAGAACAAGGAAAAGGAGGGAACTGAAATGGAAATAGAACTAGAAAACAAGAAGAGGAGAAAGATTATGAGTTTTTTTTGTGGGCGTAGGCTAATGTTTAGCCAGATGGATAAGTTTTAGCGTTGGGTAGCTAACAAGGATGTAGCATGGGCGGACTCAATAGGGCTTTTTAGTTTGATGACCTTTAAGTTGACACCCATTAAGCATCCAGTTGTTAAGGAATTCTTACAATTGATAGTATGGTTAAATGTAAATGCCATAGAATGTGGTGTAGGAGGTTTTGATAATTATTATCGAAAATCATGTTGAGAAGATGTTGTGTCTGCTGCAAATTGAAATCACAAAGTTATCAACAATGCGTTTTGGAGAGGCAATGAATCTATGCCTATAGACGGCACCCTTGAGTGCATTTGTGCATAAAGAAGGGTGGAGAGTTTCCCAACTGAAGGGAAAGTATGTAGCCAAATTTTTGGTGTTAATTCAAGCAATCTAGCTCAAAAGGACTCAAGGATGTATGTTAGTAAGAAGCTTTTGCTTCTAGTGGCCCTAGTTGAACTCCAAAAATCGGTAAATTGGGCTCAAGTGGTATTTAGCAATTTACATTCCAAGTTGCAGTATTTGTCCATCGCAATATAACCGAAAAAAAATGATTTTGGCAAGGAAACAAAATTCAATGCAGCCCACATGTTAAACATCATCCTCTAACATTAATTCCCGGTCGACCCAAGTTTTCAACTATCGGAATTCGAAGATGAGGATAGCTTTTCAACAAAACCAAATCCTAACATGAAGCGTAAAAGGTCAATACCATCCCCTCATGGCAAGCCGATTGAGTTTAACAACCTTCTTTAAACATAGTAGGAAGTTGGTCAATTAAACCAATAACCATTTTTCAGTTCTGTATCGAAAAAAGATATATTGTTAACAATGGGCAATTTGTATGTGGGACACCTATGACAATAATTACCAACCCCATCACTTAGGAAACAGACACCTTACGAACAATCCCAATCACAAGAACTAAGTCGGAAATGGTAAAACAGGATGAGGAATCCAAGTCCAGATGCTCCACCAAAAACGTCACCTATGAAGCCTACCTTCACATTTTCCGGTTCTATGCCCTCTCAAACCTAGTCCTTGTCCTAGAGGCTGCACAATAGGTTACAGGGTGAACGTATTTCGATTGATGGCATACTAGAAATGGACATTCAACCGAATTTCAATTTTGGTGGGACCTAGGCAAGGTCACTTCTTAGGGATGCTAAGGCTTCATTTTCGATACACATCTTTCACACCTTTGGTTCAATTGGGAATAGACTACAATTAAAATCTCTTCCATGGAAATCCTCTTTGCAAGGTCTAGAGGACCATTTGTGTGTTTCTAGTACATATGTGCAAATGATTTGCACATTACGACATGCTTTTGAAGCAACCACTACCGAAAAGGAGGCTACACTCAAGGAGGCCTTGAATGCGAAGGTGGAAGTCATGCATTTGAAGAATGAGTTGCGCCAAGCTCAAGCATGAGTTCAGCAGGATGTTTTGACAATCCAGGCATTAGAGTCGGCCAAGTCCAATTTCATGGGAATGCAAAGTCAATTGGACAGGTCCCTTGTTAAAAATGAAGAGTACCAAACTCAGCTCCCTACCCTCCAAGATCAGTTGTTAATCATTCAAGTTGACCTAGATTGTCTATGATGCACCCCCAAGCTTCTTGATGGACTCAATTACAAGTCCAAGGTGAAAATAGCGAAAGGATACGAAATTGGGGTACGTTCCTTGGCTCGTAACACTTCGGGGGTAGAGGGGCGTGTTGGAGCTCCTAGATGCGAACTAAGACGAATGACAAGCAGGTCAATTATTGACATAGACCTACACAAACTAAACAACAAGTTGGTTAATGCATAGTTGGAGCATTTTTGGTACACAGACGAGTCACGGGCAAACACAAACTCACAAGACTTACCATGGCCCGAACTTGGGGGAAGTCATCACCTTCCCCCTTATGGTATTCTTTGTGCCTAGCCATGGGCCTACACCCAAATGTCATTTTCTCCTTGAACTCCCAAGTTGAGAGACCCAAAATTCTCGAAATTAAAACTTTCATAACTTTAAAGGCCCATAAATTTTTTTAAACATTCGATTGAAATGAGGTTTAAAGAAAAGTTATAGCCCTAGTCAAGAGCTTTCCATCAATATGTGACATGCCACCTGAACTTAAGTAAATCAGAGTGATTCTCGACTTTTAATGGTCAGAAGTCAAATTGGCACTTTGACTCCCAGCCTTTCTTTTAGCCATAACTTGTGTTTTAAGTATTCAAATGGGATGTGCGAGCCCATTTTAAATATTTTTGTTCCAAGAGCTTTTCAATGGTATAATTTTTTTTTAATATAATGAATTTTGATCCCTACAATTGCTATTTGAAAATTTGGGACTCCATTGGGATTCTAACTCCCAAAGTGGAGCTCACTTAGGAGTGTGTGGGCTCATTCCCTCACACCCTCCTACATTCCCGGGAGCATGAAACATGATTCCCATGAACATGAAATGTGCCTCCTAGGCCTCCTTCTTGGGCTGCACCTGTGTAAACCCTTGCCTTGGTCGTGAACCCGAGGCTAGGGTTGTGACAAGCTATAGGCCGAAAGGGTGGAATTAGAAGTGGAGTACCGGAAAGTGGAAGCCAACTGAAAATCACTAGAGCTTGTTATTGTAATGGATGCGCATGAGTTCAAAATTACAACGGATTAAGCTAAATGTCTTGAGAAGGAAATAATGGACTTAAACACAAAATTACACTCCCATGCAGATGACTTGAAAAAGTCTATTGAAACCATCGAGCGCTTGTAACTTAGTGTCTAGGAGTTGTCCTGCCATGTTCCCATCACCCGGGAACAACTAGATTGAACTACAAATGTAAATCCAATAGCTCACTTGGAAAGCTAAAGAGGCAAATTATTCCTTTCATCGAATGGCTGAATTGGAGGTGATTAGAATCGAAAATGCTTTCATGAAGGCAAAGTTCCTCATCTATCAAAAAAAGGTCAGAAAGAATCAAGCTGAATAATGGGAGTTCTACAAGGCACAAATTATCGAAATATTGAATGACACCTTTGCCAATTACCAAAAAAACGAAGAATTGCTACAACTTTGATTAATTGCATATGCCTAACTTTTTCTAGATTTTGTTGTACCACCTATTGTTCCTCCTTCTCCAACTAGGACAATGTCTAGAACCAAATTTGGAATGGTCAGTATGGGAGGAGCACAAGAAGGAACCAAAACCACGATGGAGGTGGATTCCATTGTTGCAAAAGTGGCAATCGAAAGCATTTAGGTTGCGCCCGATACCACTGAAGCTATTACCAAAATCATGCATCCCTTCACCCTATCCACCATCACAGAAATTGAAGAAGGTACCAAAGACCTTCAACCAAGGGATGGCATTGGAAATACTCTGATGGTAAAATAGATAGTTTTTTGGTAGAAGTAGGATAATTTTACTTAATCCTGAGGACGAGATCCAAAATATAAGGGAGGATAATGTTAAGGCTACAAAGTTTTCTTGGCTAGTTTTGAAAAGTTGTAATTTTGTACTAAAAATCAAAATTTATGAATTTTTGATATAAACCAATTTCACATTTCTACTAATTTGAAGTTAGAACTGATTTTAGGTTAAATCAATTTTAGGTTACTACTGATTTTAAGTTACTACAAATTTTAAGATACTACCGATTTTAGATCACTACCGATTTTGAAAAGTTGTTTATTAATAGAACTAAAAAATCAATTACCGCCTCTAACTTCAATTGCAAGTTCTAAATGTAGGACAAGGTTGGATAACTAAGAGTTTAAGAGGATTTCTAAGGATTTTCATTTTTTCTAGGATCCCCATTGTTTTCTAATGGACTTGAAGTCTTCTCTTAGGGAAGCTCAAGAGGTCTTTTGGTGGATCTATGTTTTGACTTAGTTATAATGTATTTTGGCACTTTGGAGTTTTTTGCATGAAGTGAGTTTTGTTTTTGCTCAAGTTTTTACTTTGCAAAGTGTGTTGAAGTTGTTTTTCGCACTTGTTGTTATGATTGCACGCTTTGGAGATGCTTTAACGTTGTTTATTGTTAAATACTTATTTTTTCCTTAAGAGAAAGTGGTAGGCTATTTGCTTAAGATTCTTCCACATGTTTTAAAATGATTATTTGTCATTAAACACTAACAAATTTGAGGCATTCAAGTCTGTATTGATTTTCAATCAAGCATCCAAAAACACCCAGGAATTCACCATGTGGGTTTAATAGTATGCTTTTAGACTTCTTAATAATGTAGAACAAAATTATAGTTCATAGAAAGAGAAGCATTACCTATGGTCTTTACATTACATAAGTTTAAACATTATCTGTTCAAAAATAATTTGTGTTTTTTATTAATCATATATGGCTTTAATTTACTTGGCAAACTAACCATAGGTTTTAAGTAAAATAATTAGATGGTTACTATTGTTTCTAGAGTATGATTTCATAATGTTATACAAATTAAGTAAGACTCATGTAGTTGCAGATGATTTGTCTAGATTACCTTATGTTACACAACCCATAAGAGTCCCATAATAAACCATAAGATGCTAGTTTATTTTTCATAGAACCTAAATGGTGTTAAAATGTTTTAACAAATAGGACAGATGGAAAAGTCTTTGTCAATAGGGGAAAAACAACGGTTAGCCAAAAGGTTAAACCTTTTACAATGAATAATGAGATTTTATACAAGATGGGGTAGGACAATAAATTGAGGAGGTGTTTGTCAACCAAAAAAGCTCAAAAGGTGATGGAGTTGCATGAAGGAGCAACAAGAGGGAACTTTGCAACTAATATCACGCAAAAGAAAATTTTAGATGCAAGGTACTTGTGGCCCACAATGTACAAAAATGTTAATGATTTCTTTAGATCATGCGATGCATGTCAACACATTGGAGGGTTGGCTACACAGAGTTTGGCCAAATTAATAACAACTCTTCCATAATAACCATTCATGAAATGGGGTCTTGATTTTGTGGGACCAATCAAACTAACAAGACGGTATACATGGAATAAGTACATATTGGTGGCCATAAATTATGCAACCAAATGGGTGAAGGCTAGAACGTTAAAGACAAATATTACAACGGTAGTAACAAAGTTTTTATATGAGTGCATTATTACTAGGTTTGGATGTCCACTAACTATAATCATAAATTAGGGGGTGTATTTTATAATTAATGTTATAAAGTATTTGACACATTTCTTGTTGAAACATGTTAGTTCTACTAATTATTACCCATAGGGGAATGGTCAAGCGGAGTCCATTAACAAGGTATTAGGAACATTATTGACCAAGTTGGTTGATGAGAATAAAACAAACACAAGAAGGAAAATCTTGATTTGCAACTAGTGTCTACGACTATTTTTTAGTCAAAAGAGACATTTTACAACTAACTATCCAATAGTCGCCTAAAACAAGTCGCAAACGATAAATAGTTGCATGAAACATTACATCAGGATGACATCATCAAATGGTAGATGAAGATTAAATTTAGTATATATTGTTTCATCTGATGGGGCCAGTATATACATAGTGTATATGGGGCATCATTTTGCGACTATAAGTTGCAACTATTTTGGTGGATCCAAACTCCAACCATGTGGAGACACATGTTAATTATTGAAATACTTAAATTATGTTTTTTTAATCCTTCCAAATTTATCTAGGTCATTGGATTCAACACATTGGGATTGTCACATGTGGTAAGACAATGTAAGATCAAGTTTTTCCTAATCTTGTGGGTAGGGAGTGGCCATTTTTTTTTCTGATTAACTAATGGGTTATTGCCACATGGCATGGTTTCTAATATTTGGGGAACTAATTGATGTACAAACCAAAAAAATATTTGGACCATCCAATCTTATGTTTCTGATTTACAAATGTGGCATTTGATTAAAAGTTCTAATTTTCCCAGATCGTGATATTGGATGATCTAAAATTTTCTAAATCTTATGGCCAAGAAATGGCCACATCTTTTGTGTTTGGCTAATCAAAATGTGCCACATGTTTCATTATGGGCATCATGGCATTTAAATATTTATTTAAAAACCCTAAATATATCCCAATCATCAGATGTCAAGAATGAGGATCTTGACACATGTCGCATTATTATTTGAATGGAAATTTCAAATCTACCACATCTTCTAAAGATTGAGGAATAGAAACATGCCACATGGCAATGTTAAATCACAAAAAATATATTTTTATTGAAAAGGAATAATGAACCCTGGTTTAACATTATGAATTGAGGTTAACATTTTAGGGTTTAATTAACAATGTTACAGGGTTAGGGTTACCATGGCTCACTAATCACACACAAAATGGACATGAAAAATCCTTACCATTGAGCTAATAAAAATTCAATGAGCACACTCACCTTAGGTTTTGCAAAGATGGAAAAATGTTTTGTATTGAACATGGGTTCCTACCTTAATGTAATCAACAATACTTAACTTGAATAATTAGATGATCCACATATAAACACAATGATGTCACCAGCAACTTGTTGGAGTTGATGTGGCTACAATTTGCATGTTTTGAAACAACCTAGGCTCCATAGTTGAATCCTTAGGGTTGAAATGCAAATTCTCCTTCCTACATGAATAACCTTGCACAAATAAAATATCACCATTTAGATGTATAAGTGCCAACACACATTTCCCCTCTAAACAAGTCCATAAACATGAAGACTTACTTTTACATCACAAAGCTTGATATAAAATGATTATAGTAGACGATGCATTGCTAACACAATTTTTTAGTTACTAACCAATTGATCATGACAAAGGCCATTCCAGGAGTTGGGCTACATTTTTATTCTTGGCACATAAAGTTTTTTATTGACACCAAGGCCAGGAAAAACATCTAAGTATGTTTAATGTTCAAATTATGGGTAGGAAGATATCACCTGGACATTTGAATTGAAGTCTATAACATTGAACTTTGTTCCAAATCCAGGAGTTGGATCTAGGATTTGTTATGACTTTTGCAAGTGCAGAAATGGCAGCATCCCTTTTCAGAAGAACATAATCCCGATCAGTTAGGGCAACATCTCATTACAAAAAGGCAACATCTCATTTTGCCTAGGCTACCATCTTTTCAACAATTGCAGTGTTATTTTCCAATAGAGCAACATCTCGTTCTGCAATCACTGCCATAAGTTGTAGCACCATAAGGGATGCAATAAAACACCATTTGGTGAATATTTGATTAATGCAACAACAAAAACATTTTCCTACCACACATCAAGTTGCACATGATACATGATAGCTGGAAACATGGGATATATATAGGAAAATGAGCTTTACAAGTATAAAATGGTTACCCATTGGACCTCAATTTGCTCAAAACTTCGGGACACACAACCCTAAAAATTTCTAAGCCTATGAAAGTTGGTTACATTTCCAAAAGCAAAAATCCACATGCAAAAATTAGGAAGTAACAATTAGAGTTACAAAGGCTAACCTAGCTTTATTCAATTCTACCTCCAAAAATTCCACATAATCTGTTTTTTCTTCCCCCATCTTGCCAACTTCATCTTGCTAGAAATTATGCTCATAAGTGGCATTCAAACTTTTTTTTAGTAATTTCCAACACAAACTAAGAGATACACACAAAAAACATACCTTTGAGCCATCCACTTGTTGTTTCAAACATGCGACTGGACCCATGGTCATGAGTTGGGAATCACGATGAGCAGTCACCTTTGCTTCATATAATCTTCTATACGCACCCACCTGACAACATATCACACCCCATGTTTGTGTCCATAATAAAAAATGAGTTGTTCATCCAATTTTTTGCATCACAATTTTTGCATAAAAAATTCAATGGGCTTGATTTGCACAATGCAATCATGCATGTAAATTGGAGTAGGCACTTACAACTGATTGAAGCTTGTCAATGATATCAGATTGATCTTTAATTTGTTTCGCCATGTCTATAGTTTTATGTTATAACACATCAAGTCTTTGCTTCATCTTTTCTTGGGGACATTTTTGTACATTTTGTGGTCAGAGATCAGTGGTCTCAAAATTCTCTAAATTGAGGGTAGGGGGGGTGGGGTTGAATCTGTTTAATTGCACTCAATTTAGAATATGTTAGACTCACCTTATTATTAACTTTTACCTCTAGCTTGCTATAGGTTTTACCAATATTCTTGCTGGATGTTGGATACTTGCCAACCATCTCTGAGCCTACTGCTTCAACCTGAACACACAACCACCATAATACATGGCAAAATAGTCCATTCCCTCACATACACTCAACACTATAAACAATTATCCTCTGTCCAATTGGATAGCAATTTTGTTATCACTTTTCGTTCTTCAACCACTAGTTTGTAAATAAGTTTTGATAGGTACACAAGCTATGTAATGCAAAAAATTAGTAATTGCACTAATGAGAATTATAAGAATAAGAACAATTATTGCAAATAATGTCATGAGTAGACATATGCTAGATATGAGATACCTGGAAAGCCAAGGATTGCTATAACTCCATTGTTTGCATCTAAAAATGACCAAAACAACTTCAGCATGGCCACCATGTTACTTGTTGTAAACATTCATAACAACCATATCACTACCATTACAAAGTGCCCATCATTGGATCCAAGTTTCAACACCAATTTAAAATTTGATCATTTTTTTGGTAAAAATTCACTCTGAGGA